>Ga0307439_1000497_pt1 | contig 27439 bp, 26 predicted proteins | sample SalMarWE160490MG_FD_202142 | JGI IMG/M metagenome (GOLD analysis project Ga0307439, IMG submission 202142) | Salt marsh sediment microbial communities from the Plum Island Ecosystem LTER, Massachusetts, United States - WE1604-90 | ecosystem: Environmental > Aquatic > Marine > Intertidal zone >... | reverse complement strand
AAAATCCGGCTGGTCAATTCGCCGGCCAATTGATTGAAGAGTGCGGTTTAAAGGGAAAACAAATTGGTCAGGCAATGATTTCTCAAAAGCACGCTAACTTTATTATCAACTTGGGCCAGGCCCAAGCTAAAGATGTAAAAAAATTAATTCAGTTAATAAAAAAATCAGTTAACAAAAATTTTAAAATAAATTTAGAAGAAGAAATTGAATATCTTGGGTTTTAATGTTAAAATATTCTTATGAAGATAATTATTAAAGGAACCAATATAAAACTTTCGCCGAGTATTAACCAATACATTGAAGAGAAGATTGGCGGCTTAGAAAAATTTTTAAAAAAATTTAATCCCGAATTGGTTGAAGCAAGAGTCGAAGTGGGCAAGATTACCCGTGGTCAGCGGCAAGGAGATATTTTTAGAGCGGAAATAAACTTGAGCATCAGCGGCCGGCTTATTCGGGCAGAGAAAACAGAAGAATCTTTAATGGCCGCTATCGATTTAGTTAAAGATGAATTATCTAGAGAGGTAAGAAAATACAAGGACAAACAAGCAACTGTCTTTGTCCGGGGCGCCCGTTCTTGGAAAAAATTTTGGCGACTTAGTCCTTTAGCTCGCTTTCGCGCTTCCAAAGCAGGCAAAGTTATTAAAAGAAAATAAGGACATAGAACTTATCCACATTACAAATGTTGACAAACAAAGTATAATTAAATTAGAAAATGATTTTTTGTTCTTTCAATGGGTAAAATGGAGGTCGAGTTTACCTGTTTCATTTTCTAAAGCCTAAAATTAAATAGTTTCAAAAAAAATGGTTAAAAGAAAAAAAGCAGCTAAGAGAAAGAAGGCTGTTCCTAAGAAGAAAAAGACAACGAAGAGGAAAACAACTCGGAGGAGAAAAAAGAAATAGTTTTTCTTTCCTAATAGACCTGTCTGTTGACAGGCAGGCGACAGACAGGTCTGTTTGTTAATAAACGGACTTAAAAGATTAATTAGTTCTAAGTAACTTTTCAATATTTTGAGGATTTGTTTAGGATATTTTTCTTAACCCGGATTTGATTTTTTGGTGATTTTGTTTTAAAATAAAAGCAGTTTCAACTGCTTTTTAATTATGTCTTTTTTAGATAAATTTTTAGGTGACGCTAATCAACGGAAGATAGAAAAACTTCAATCAATAGTTGACCGAATTAATCAACTCGAACTGCAGTTCGAGCATTTTTCTAATGAGCAATTAAAAGAAAAGACAAAAGAGTTTAAGAAAAGAATAAAAGAAAAAATAAAAGGGAGTGTCATTCCTGATGGGAGTGACGCTCCCAAAGTTCTTCCTATGGGGAGTGACGCTTCTAAAATTCTTGATGAGATATTGCCCGAAGCATTTGCTTTGGTTCGCGAAGCAGCCAAACGAATTTTGGACCAGCGTCATTTTGATGTTCAGTTGATTGGTGGCATTGTTCTTCATCAGGGTCAGATTGCTGAAATGAAAACTGGTGAGGGAAAAACTTTAGCGGCTACTTTAGCCATTTATCTAAATGCTTTAATTGGTCAAGGAGTCCATATTGTTACAGTTAATGATTATTTAGCCCGGCGCGATACTAACTGGATGGGACCAATTTATCATTTCTTGGGGCTCACCTGCGCTTGTCTTAATCATGAAAAGGCCTATTTTTTTGACCCTCAAACAGTAACTGACAGAAATGAGGTTACTGTGGAAATGGAAAATCTTAAAGAGGTTCCTCGCCAGGAGGCCTATCAAGCTGATATTACTTACGGGACTAATAATGAATTTGGTTTTGATTATTTACGGGATAATATGGCTCCTACCTTAGAAATGATGGTTCAGCGGGAGCCGTATCTGGCTATTATTGACGAAGTAGATAGTATTTTAATTGATGAAGCGAGAACTCCTTTGATCATTTCCATGCCTGATGCGGAGTCAACTAAACTCTATGAGCAATTCAGCCGAATTATTCCTCAACTCAAAGAGAATATTGATTACAATATTGATGAAAAAGCGCGAGCCGCCACTTTAACTGAACAAGGCATTGCCAAAGTAGAGAAGATATTGAGTTTAGATAATATCTATCAAGAAGGCGGCATTCGTTATGTTCATCATTTGGAGCAGGCCTTACGGGCTCAAGCGCTGTTTAAAAAAGATAGAGATTATGTGGTCAAGGATGGACAGGTGATTATTGTTGATGATTTTACTGGTCGCTTGATGCCCGGTCGTCGTTATTCCGAGGGTTTGCACCAGGCCTTAGAAGCCAAGGAAAAAGTTCAGGTTCAACAGGAGAGTCGGACTTTAGCTTCAATTACCTTTCAAAATTATTTCCGCCGCTATCCTAAATTAGCTGGAATGACCGGCACGGCCCTTACTTCAGCCGAGGAATTTCACAAAGTTTATGAATTAGAAGTAGTCGTCGTGCCGACTAATAAGCCAATGATTCGGCAGAAGTTACCAGACAGTGTTTACAGAACCGCTCAGGGTAAATTTCAAGCTATTGTTAGAGAAATAAAAAGCCGTCATCAAAAAGGTCAGCCGGTTTTGGTCGGTACGGTTTCTATTGAGAAGAATGAGTTGCTGTCCGCCTATCTTAAAAAGGCAGGCGTCCCTCACCAACTCCTTAACGCTAAACACCACGAACAGGAAGCCGAGATTATTGCTCAAGCCGGTCAAAAAGGGGCGGTTACGGTGGCTACTAACATGGCTGGTCGGGGCGTAGATATAATTTTAGGCGGCCGGCCAGAAGAATGGGCAGGCGAGCAAGGACATCTTTCAGCTACGCAAAAGGGCAAACAAGCGAGGAATTTTGCTGCCGAGAATCGCTCGCTCTCCGCCTCCGGCGGAACCATGCCCGCTCGCGATTCTAGACCGCTGAAAGATGCCTCTGCTCGCCTTCCTACTTGGCGGCAATATCACGATGAGATAGTTAAATTAGGCGGTCTCCATGTTATTGGCACGGAAAGACACGAAGCGCGGCGGATTGATAATCAGTTGCGCGGCCGGGCTGGCCGACAGGGCGACCCGGGCTCGAGTCAATTTTTTGTTTCATTAGAAGATGATTTAATGCGTATTTTTGGCGGGGAACGAGTTAAATCAATGATGGAAATGTTAAAAGTGCCGGAAGACCAACCTATTGAAAACAAATTAATTTCCAAAGCCATTGAATCAGCTCAAGCAAAAATTGAAGGTTATAACTTTGACATCAGAAATCATGTTTTGGAATATGATGATGTGATGAATAAACAGCGAGAAGTGATTTACCAAAAAAGAAAAGAAGTTTTAAGTAAAAAAAATCTTAAAGCGGATATTCTGGAGACAATTAGAGAAGAAATTAACAAGCTCGTTCAATTTCATACTCAAGCGCCTCAAGGAGAAAATTGGAATTATCAAGAAATCAGCGAGATTGCTAAAAGCGTTTTTCCCGTGCCCAATAATCTTCTGGAAACCTTAAAGCATTTTAAGGAGCCGGAAGAAATCAATCAGTATCTAATTAAATTAGCTGAGGAGGCCTATCAACAAAAAGAAAAAGAATTAGAAACCAAGAATATGCGCCAGATAGAAAAATTTGTTTCCTTGCGCAGTATTGATACGCTCTGGATGGACCATTTAGATGATATGGATTATTTACGGGACAGCGTTCGCTTACGCGCCTATGGCCAAAAAGACCCTTTAGTTGAGTATAAGAACGAAGGCATGCGCTTATTCCAAAGATTGTTGGCAGCTATCCAATCAACCATGGTTAATACCATTTACAAAGTTGCTTTAGCACCGGCTGGAAATGTTGCTAGGCAACCGGCTAGGTCAGCCGCTGATGGTTTGCCAACAGCGGGTAAGAAAATCGGCCGCAACGACCCCTGTCCTTGCGGGTCAGGTTTGAAGTATAAAAAATGCCATGGCAGATAAAGAGGAAAAATCAAAAATTAAAATTCTTACTTACCGGAATTATTTACAGATGATTAAAACCAGTCAAGGCAGTCAGATGTTCCGGCATCTTTATGTTTTGATGGATGGCAAGAAAAAGGATGTTTTAGAGAATGGTAATCTTTCCTGCGCTTATTATGTTTCCTCAATTCTGAAAATCTTTGATTTAATTTCCCAGCCACATGCCACGGTCAAAAGTACTATCGAGGATATGCTTAAAAGCAATTGGCAACCGACTAAAAAACTAAAACCTGGTAATGTTTTGGTTTGGCAGGAAAAAAAATTTTCTAATGGGACAATCCATCAACATGTTGGTTTTTATTTAGGCCAGGATAAAGCGATTAGTCATCAATACGAAAAGAAAATGCCAATTATCCATCATTTTACTTATGGCCGAACCCAAACCGGCCAGCCCAAAAGAAAAATCATTCAAATATTAACTCATCCGATAATTAGATAATGTTTTTCAAGGAGCCGAAAAATACTAAAGAGATGTATTGGACGCAGCATGTTAAAGAAAAGATGCGGTATTATGGATTGGGCGAGGGACGGCTACGCCGGATTTTGAAAAGTCCTCAACGGCAAGAAAAGGGGATTGCTCCGCGAACTGTTGCCTTAATGCAACCAGCTGGCACAAAAAGGCCAAGCGAGATTTGGCTGATGTACCAGCAGATTGGCCGAAAAAAGAAAATGATTTCGGCCTGGCGCTATCCGGGAACCAGTCCCATTGGCGAACCAATTCCTATTCCGGAAGACATTATTGAAGAATTGAGGAAAGAAAAAGTTATTTTATAAAATGAAGAGGCCCATTCAGTTTAAAATGAATGGGCCGGTTGAGGGGAGGAATAGCGCAGACTTAATTTCTTATCAAGGTGCTGTTTCGTTTTTCGATGGTAAAGACGATTGCATCTCCAACAGCGTCTTTAAGGGGGATACGGGCAACATATACCCATTGACCAGTATAGATTTTCCCATTCTTGTCCTTTATAATAACCTGGACAAGATGTTTTCCGTCTGACTGGTGAGTGACCCCGACATGCACCTCGGCCACCATATCGGAATTAAGGCTACCCTGGGGAGAAAGATAGACAAGAAGAATCTTTTCTTTCTCGGCAGCCGAAAATTCATAACCTTGGGCGGTAATCTCGATTTGGTTAGCAAAAACCGGAACCGGTAAAGCAAGTGCCAATACCATTACTGTCAGAAAAACCATACTCTTTTTTTTCATCAGATCCTCCATTTAAATTAGGTTAAGGTTCATAATTATATATCTATACACTATCATATATATACTAATTTGTCAATAGTAAAATTTGAGGATTGTTTTGACAAAAAAAAGAAAACAAGGTAAATTAAAGTCAATGGGAATTTTTATTAAAGGAGTCAACGAGAAAAGGCCCTCCGGAGGCGGGTCTCTGCCAAAGGGCGGACAGGCTACCTTTGGCGGAAAAAACAAAAAAGTCCCCTGGACTATTTTTATTATTTTTGTCGTTGCTTTGTTGGCAACTTTTTTAAATTATCCAATTATTTGGGATAAAGGAGTCGGTTGGATTAACCAACGGGCTGGCCTAACTTTACTGCCCAATTTTTATAAATTGCCTTTCAAATTAGGACTTGATTTACAAGGTGGTACCCATTTAGTTTATCAGGCGGATTTATCCAATATTGAGCCGGATGATTACATGGATTCCATGCAAGGAGTGCGTGATGTCATTGAGCGGCGGGTTAATCTTTTTGGCGTAGCCGAGCCAGTTGTCCAAGTTAATAAAGTCGGCTCGCATTATCGTTTGATTGTTGAATTGGCTGGGGTTAAAGATGTTGGTCAGGCCATTGCCATGATTGGCCAGACCCCTTCCTTGGATTTTCGGGAAGAACGGCCAAAATCAGAAACAGAAAATATTTTAGCTGAACAGAGAAAGATTGAAGAGAAATTAGAACAAGAGATAGCCATTACCTCGGATGAAGAAAGCCTATTACTTAAAGACCCTTTTTTTACGCCGACTCAATTAACCGGCCGTTATCTTAAGGGAGCCCAATTGGGCTTTGACCAACAGACCTATCAGTCGCAGGTTAATCTTCAGTTTGATGATGAGGGCAGTAAGATTTTTGAAGAATTAACCAGAAAAAACGTTGGTCAATCGTTGGCTATTTATTTAGATGGCGTTCCGATTAGCGCGCCCACGGTTCAAGAAACAATCTCTGGCGGCAAAGCTCAAATTAGTGGTAATTTTAGTTTAACCGAGGCTAAGGAACTAGTCCAGCGTCTTAATGCCGGCGCCTTGCCGGTGCCGATAAATTTAATTAATCAACAGACCGTTGGCGCCAGCTTGGGTCGTCTTTCTTTGGAACAGTCCCTACGAGCCGCTCTTTGGGGATTTTTGGCTGTTTTGCTTTTTATCATCTTTTACTACCGTTTGCCTGGCTTGTTGGCTAGTTTATCTCTTTTAATCTATGTCGTTTTGGTTTTAGCTATTTTTAAATTAATTCCGGTTACCTTAACTTTGGCCGGCATTGCTGGATTTATTTTATCTATAGGTATGGCTGTTGACGCTAATGTACTTATTTTTGAACGGCTTAAGGAAGAACTTAAGTCGGGTAAAAGCTTGGGAGGCAGTATTGAGGAAGGATTTCGCCGGGCGTGGCCAGCTATTCGTGACGGCAATATCTCGACCATAATTACTTGTTTAATTTTGTTTATTTTCGCCACTGGCTTAGTTAAGGGTTTTGCCTTGACCTTAGGCATCGGTGTTTTAGTCAGTATGTTTTCAGCCATTATTGTGACCAAAAGTTTTTTAAGATGGTTTATTGGGGGGAAGTTGGAAAATTGGCTAAGGGTTTGGAGGTAGTCCGAGAGCAGCCCTCAAACAACAGTAAGGATGGTCCTCGTATTTACTTTTTTAAAAGCAAATATGAGGACAGTCCTTAAGCATACGAATCTAAATGCAAATTGTTTCTCATCGCAAAATCTATTTCTCTATTTCGCTTATGCTGGTTTTAGCCAGTTTGGTTAGTTTATTGCTTTGGGGGTTAAAATTAGGTATTGATTTTAGCGGTGGTACTTTAATGGAAATAGAATTTTCAGAAGAGCGATTGACTAATCAGCAAATTCAGGAGAGGTTAGCTGATTTAGAATTAGACCAGATTATTCTTCAATCAACCGGGTCAAAGGGATTGATTTTGCGTTTAAAAGACATTGACGAAGAAACTCACCAGATGATTTTGGCAAAGCTAAGAAAGCTTGACTCTCAAGGGGAATCAAGCTCCCAAATTATTACTGAAAAAAGATTTGAATCAGTTGGTCCTTTAATCGGTCAAGAATTAAAAAGAAAAGCTTCCTGGGCAATTCTTTTAGCTATGGCCGCGATTATTTTTTATATTGCCTGGGCTTTTCGGAAAATTTCTAAACCAGTCGCTTCTTGGCAGTATGGTTTGGTGGCCATCATTGCTTTATTTCATGATATTCTAATTACCCTTGGTTTTTTTTCAGTACTTGGTCATTATTGGAATATAGAGATAGGACTGCCCTTAGTAGCTGCTTTTCTGACTATTCTTGGTTATTCGGTTAATAATAGCATTGTTATTTTCGACCGGTCACGGGAAAATCTTTTAAGAACCCGTTGGACTGACTTTAAAGAAACAATTAATCAAAGCATTGAGCAAAGCCTGACTCGTTGTCTTAATACTGCCCTGACTACTCTTTTTGTTCTTTGGGCCATCTTTTTCTTAGGCGGCCAAAGTATTAAATATTTTGCCTTAGCTTTAATTGTCGGCATAATTGTTGGTACTTATTCTTCTATTTTCGTGACCAGCTCTTTAATTGTTGTTTGGCAGGGATGGAAAAGAAAATAGTATTGACGTCTATTAAATAATGTGTTAGATTAAAAGTAATATCTTATAAGAATATGAATAAAATTCCATCCTTATTAAAATATGAACAATTGGTTTTCCAGGCAGTTAAAAATGTTGCTAATCAGCGGACGCGAGAAATTATTAATTTACGTTTTGGTTTACAAGATGGTCAGCGGCAAACCCTGGAAGCAATTGGCCAAAAATATGGCATTACGCGAGAGCGGGTTCGTCAAGTGGAGGAAACCGCTTTTTCTGATTTCAGAAAACCAGCTCTAAGGAATTTATTTAAGCCAGCTTTTCGGCTGATTGATAATTTTCTTAATCAAGAAGGTGGTCTGGTTAAAGAAGAAAGATTACTTTCTTCTTTGACTAATCAGGAACATCTTCATCCTAGGCGGGGTGGTCTTTTCTTTATTTTAACTTTAGGTCAACCTTATCAACGTTTTGTTGAATCGGATAAATTTTATTCTCTTTGGATTAATTCTCCGGATAGTTTTAATAAAACAAATTCCTTTATTACTAACTTAGTCAAAAAATTAGAGGAACAAGAAAAACCGGTTTCCTTGAATTATGTTTTAACTTACCTTAAAGAAACAGGCGCTCTCTTACCAAAAAGAGTTTTATTTTCTTATTTAGATGCCGCTAAACAAATTGACCAGGATAATTTTGGTTATTTTGGTTTGAGTAAATGGCCGCAGGTCAATCCGCGCGGCGTTAGAGATAAAGCTTATATTATTTTCAAGGAACAGAACCATCCTCTGCATTTCAGAGAAGCAGCTCAGTTAATTAATCAAAGTAATTTAAATACTAATTTAGCTCGTCCCCAAACCGTTCATAACGAATTGATTAAAGACGATCGTTTTGTTTTAGTTGGTCGGGGGACTTATGCTTTAAAAGAATGGGGCTATCAGCCGGGGACTGTCCGTCAAGTAGTTGCTCAGGTATTAAAAGAAAATGGTCCTTTATCTAAAGAGGAAGTTTTAGCTCAAGTTTTAAAAACTCGGTTAGTTAAAAAGAACACTGTCCTAATTAATCTTCAAAATCGAGAATATTTTATCAGAAATGAGGAGGGTAAATATAACTTGCGTAAAATATAAAGTTGACAATTTCGCTGTTATTTTATTATGCCTAGCCCTTTAACGGTTATCTTTGCTTTTATAGTTGGCCTTTATTATTTAGGAGGGTTTTTATTATCTCTCTGGTGGATTTATTTACCTTTAATTCTTTTTTTCCTGGTTAAAGGTTTATGGCTGAAAAACGCCAGGCAGAAATTTATTAAAAATATGGATTGGGTTCTGTTGGAAGTTAAGCCGCCAGCCGAAATAAAGAAAACGCCGCGAGCTATGGAACAATTTTTTGCTGGTTTGCACGGTTGCCAAAGGACGCCTAACTGGAAAGAAAGAAATTTAGAAGGTCAGGTTCAGGAATGGTTTAGTTTGGAATTAGTCAGTCAGAACGGTGAAATTCATTTTTTTATCAGGACGCATTCAATGTACCGAAATTTAGTTGAGGCCCAGATTTATGGTCAGTATCCAGAAGCAGAAATTCATCAGGTTAACGATTATGTTCAATCAGTCCCGGCTGATATTCCAAATAAAGATTATGACTTATGGGGAACAGAGTTAATTTTAGACAAAGAAGACGCCTATCCCATCCGGACTTATGAGGCCTTTGAAAAAGGTCTTCTTATGGAAGAACAGCGAATTGACCCCATCTCTTCCTTGTTAGAAGTAATGAGTAAAATAAACAATGGAGAGCAGATTTGGATTCAGACTTTAATTCGACCGGTCATGGATGACTGGAAAAAAACTGGTGAAAAATTAAGAGATAAATTAATTGGTCGAGCCATAGAAAAAGCGCCGGGTGAACTTAAAAAAGAGGCCATTGCCTGGAAAGACACCACTAAAGAGCAAATTAACTTTTTAATTGCTGGTCCAAAAATTGCTGGGGAAAAAGAAATACCCAGAGTGATTAATCCATTGGATTGGATGACTAAAGTGGAAAAAGATGTCATTACCGCCTTAGAAGAAAATATCTCTAAAATTGGCTTTGAGGTGATTATTAGGTTTATTTATTTAGCTCAAACAGCTGTTTTTGCCAAGCCCAATGTGGCGGCGGTGATTGGTTGTTTTAAGCAATTTAATACCCAGCATCTTAATGGTTTTAAACCTAATAGCAAATTAAGTACCAAGATTGATTACCAGATTCAATTTAAAAAACCTCGCGAAGTTTACCGAAAAAAGAAAATATTAGCTGCTTACCAAAAGAGAGATTTTGTTCAACATTCAAAGGTGATTAAATATCTCAAGCTATTTTTCTTTGAACGTTTGCCTATCCTCAAATGGTTCTTTATCAGAAGCCAGCCTTTCGTTTTTAACATAGAAGAATTAGCCACTATTTATCATTATCCTGGATTAATGGTTAAGGCGCCTTTGACGCCTAAAGTAGAAGCTAAAAAAGGCGAACCGCCTACTGGTTTGCCGGTTGAATAATGTCGAGGGCTGTCCTCTCTTTATATGAACGATATTAATCTTTTTGCTGAAACTAATTTCCGTAACCAACGCCGCCGGTTTGGTATTAAAATTGATGACCGGCGGAAACATTTATATGTGGTTGGTAAAACCGGCATGGGCAAGACAACTCTACTGGAAAATATGGCTATCCAGGATATTCAGGCGGGTCGGGGAATCGGTATAGTTGACCCACATGGAGAATTTGCTGAAAAAATGCTGGATTTTGTTCCTTCCCAAAGAATAAACGATGTTATTTATTTCAATCCAGCTGACTTGGATTATCCGATTGCCTTTAATGCTATTGAGAGAGTTGACCCTGAACACCGCCATTTGGTTGCATCTGGTCTGGTTGGTGTTTTTAAGAAAATTTGGGCCGAGACCTGGGGACCGCGTTTAGAATATGTTTTGCGCAATGCTATTTTGGCTTTATTGGAGTATCCCGGAGCAACCTTATTAGGGATTATGCGGATGTTGACTGACAGAGATTATCGCCAGAAAGTAGTTAATAAGATTCAAGACCCAGTAGTTAAAAGTTTTTGGGTTGATGAGTTTTCTAAATACCGCGGCAGTTTTGAAGTAGAAGCAGTTGCGCCAATTCAAAACAAAGTTGGTCAATTTTTAACTAACCCCTTAATCAGAAATATCGTTGGTCAGACCAGGTCAGCTATTGATATTAGAAAAGCTATGGACGATGAGAAAATTCTGATTATGAATCTTTCTAAGGGTTTAATCGGCGAGGATACTTCAGCTCTTTTAGGAGCTATGTTGATTACCCGTTTGCAGTTGGCGGCGATGTCCCGGGTGGATATTCCTGAAGAGGAACGAAAGGATTTTTATCTTTATGTTGATGAATTCCAGAACTTTGCCACTGAGGCCTTTGCTAATATTTTATCAGAAGCCAGAAAATACCGTCTTGATTTAATTTTGGCTCATCAATATATTACCCAAATGGAGGAAATAGTCAGAGATGCTGTTTTTGGTAATGTGGGAACGATGATTAGTTTTCGGGTTGGCGCCCAAGACGCTGAATATTTAGAAAAAGAATTCGTTCCTGAGTTTAGTGTTCAAGATTTGGTTAATTTAAGTTTTGCTCAAATTTATTTAAAGTTAATGATTGACGGAGTGGCTTCCCGTCCTTTTTCCGCGGCTACCTTAGCTCCTTTTGACAAGCAAAATGAAATCTATCGGGAAAAAATTATTAAGAGTTCCCGTGAACGTTATGCCAGTAACCGTCAAGAAATAGAGGACAAAATTGCTAAATGGAGTGGAGTTATTGAAACGGAAAAAGAGGCCAAGAATAAAATCAGTCGGCCATTATTTGAGGCAGTTTGTTCAGAATGCAATAAAAAAATTCAGGTTAGTTTTAAGCCCGATGGAGTCAGACCGGTTTATTGTCCGGAATGTTTGGAGAAAATTAGAAAAAAGACCTCTCCAGGCCAATTTCGTAAAATGCCCGAAACTGTTTTACGAGGTCAAAAAGATTCAACTAATCAGTTGTTTGTTCAAAAAAGTTCACCCACTCAAATTTCACCTTCGGTAAAAATTGTGGCCGGCGAGCCAAAAATAATTGAGCCTGAAGGAAAAGAAATTTCTTTAGCTGAAGCAGTGAAAAAAGAACCAGTTTCTTTTAGAATAGAGAAGAGACGAAAACAGGTTGATTTAGAGGGATTAAGAAAAACCATTGAGGAATCTTTAGCTGCTGCAGATAAAGAAAAAAATAAAAAATCATAAAAGAAGGGAGGTGATAAAAAGTGAAATTAGATAAAAAAGCGCTGGCTTTAACGGCTGGCATTATTTGGGGCTTAATGGTTTTAGTGATGACTCTCTGGGTAATCTGGCGAGGCGGCGGCACTACCTTAGTTCTTCTTCAGCAGTTTTATTTTGGTTATTCAATCAGTTATTTAGGAGCAGTTATCGGTCTGATTTATGGATTTGTTAATGGTTTTATTTACGGCTGGATTTTTGCCTGGCTCTACAATCGTTTTGTTAAATCTCCCGAGGAATAAAAAATAAATAACTTTATAGAAGTAATTAAATAAAAAAAGGCCTGTTTTTTGACCTTGTTTGAGGATTTTTTTAAATCCTTTTTTATTTTTTAAATTTGAATGGAAGAGAAGGATTATCGGAACTCTATGTTATAATTTTTCCTTCTCTTCCATTTTTTGAGGGCTTTTCCCCAGGTTTCCACACCGAGCTAACTGGCGGAATGCCCCGCGGCGATGGACCGATCCCCGTTTTCGTACCTGCAGAGGCAACGAAAGTGGTCGTTCCAAGGAGACGCACGGGTATCAGCCGTGCCGTGGTAAAGGAGCTTTTCCATGATAACCTCCTCGCTGTTAAGCGGGTTTTTTTGACCCAAACGGGTCGGTTATCGAAATTCTAATGGCTAGAGAACAGACCTTTTCTGCCATAGCCATCAAATCTCATTTTGAGTCTATCACATTCCTTAAAATTAGTCAATAAAACTTATCCACAAACAACCAAGCCAAGGACTGTCTTAAAAAACTACATCAAGGATGTAATTTTTAAGGACAGTCCTTTAACATCTTGAAAGAGAAAACAATAAAAGGTATTATATAGACATGACCTCTCAAGAAATCCGTCAAAAGTTTTTAGATTTTTTTAAGAAGAAAGGGCATGCTGTTGTCCCCAGCGCTTCTTTGATTCCGGAAAACGACCCGACCACTCTTTTTACCGGTTCGGGCATGCAACCGATGATTCCATATTTATTGGGCGAGAAACATCCAGAAGGGAAAAGAATTTCTGATTCGCAAAAATGTTTTCGGGATGTTGATATCGACGAAGTGGGCGATAATCGCCACCTGACTTTTTTTGAAATGCTCGGCAACTGGTCTTTGGGTGATTACTTTAAAAGAGAGCAGCTACCTTGGTTTTTTGAATTTTTGACTAAAGAATTAAAGCTTGACCCCAGAAGATTTTATATCACAGCTTTCCGTGGCAATCAGGAGATAGGCGTTGATAAAGATTCAGAATCAGTCGAAATCTGGAAACAAATTTTTAGGGAGGCGGGCGTAGAGGCCAAGGACATTGATTCGGCCGAGAAGAATGGCATGAAAGATGGTCGAATCTTTTATTATGATGAAACTAAGAACTGGTGGTCTCGTTCCGGCTCGCCTAGTGATATGCCAGTAGGGGAGATTGGCGGACTAAACAGCGAAGTTTTTTATGATTTAGGGGCCGATTTGAAGCTTCACGAAAGCTCTCCTTTTAAAGATAAACCTTGCCATCTTAATTGTGATTGTGGTCGTTTTGTTGAATTAGGGAATAGCGTCTTTATTGAATTTATTAAGACAGAAAAAGGTTTTAATTCTTTATCGCAGAAAAACGTTGATTTCGGCGGCGGTTTTGAAAGGATAGTGATGGTTGCTCAAGGAGAAAAAAGTCCCTTTGAGACGGATCTATTTTCTAATCTAATTAAAAAAATAGAAGCCCTATCAAGCAGGCAATACAGCGACGCTACTAAAGCAATGAGAATAATCGCTGACCATATTAGAGCGGTTTCCTTTATTATGGGCGATGATAAGGGCATTATTCCTTCAAATCTTGACCAGGGATATGTTGTTCGCCGTTTAATTCGACGGGCCATCAGATACGGCCGCCAGCTTGAGATTAAGCAGGACTTATGGACTAAAGAGATAGCCAAAGAGGTTATTGAAGATTACAAGGATGTTTATCCGGAAATGGAGAGGAATAAAGAGTTTGTTCTAAATAATTTGGATGAAGAAGAAACCAAGTTTAAAAAGACGTTGGAGAAGGGCCTGAAGGAATTTGAAAAGATGGCATTAAGAAGAGAACCGGACAAACATGGAGGGGTTGGCGTTACTCATGATCAAGAAGAATTATACGGCGAAGATGCTTTTTATCTTTATCAAACATATGGTTTTCCTCCAGAAATGATGGAGGAAATGTGTAAAGAAAGAGGTATTGAATTTGATTGGAACGGGTTTAAAACAGAACTAAAAAAACATCAGGAGCTTTCCAGAACAGCCAGCGCGGGTAAATTTAAAAGCGGCTTGGCTGACACGAGCGAAGAAACAAAAAAACTTCATACGGCGGCTCATCTGCTTTTGGCTGCTTTGCGAAAAGTTTTAGGAGACCACGTTGTCCAGAAAGGGAGCAATATTACGGCCGAGCGCCTGCGGTTTGATTTTTCCCATCCGGAAAAAATGACTGATGAGCAAAAGCAGGAAGTTGAAAAGATAGTCAATGAGGTCATTGAAAAAGACCTGCCAGTTGAATGCCAAGAAATGAGTTTAAAAGAAGCCAAGAAACAAGGAGCCATGGGCGTTTTTGAATCCAAGTACGGTGATAAAGTCAAAGTTTATTCCATTGGCGATTATTCCAGAGAAATCTGCGCTGGGCCTCACGTAGAACGGACCGGCCGACTCGGCCATTTCAAAATCATTAAAGAACAATCCAGTTCGGCCGGCGTCCGCCGCATCAAAGCAATTTTGGAATGAACCCCATTTGCCCAAAGGACCGATTTATTGTAAAATATGACTAATGGGGCGATTGAAGAATTTTTTTCAAATTGGCAAAGGTAAATTAAAAAAGGGTTATTTGCTAGCTTTGGATATTGGTACAGAGTTTGTTAAGGCCCTGATTTTTAAAGTAGATACTTCTTTGTTTAAAGACGAAGAAAAAAAGAAAGGATTAATTATTGGAGTAGGTCGGCAGCGACAATTGCCTAACCAGATGCAGGCGGGAGCAGTGGCTGATATTGACGGGGTAGCTCTGACTTGTCAAAAAGCAATTGAACAAGCCAGTCAGATGGCCCGTCTAAAACCAACAAAGGCAGTTCTCGGTGTAGCGGGCGAATTTATTAAAGGATTAACGACTAATTTTGTTTATCAAAGGAATAGTCCGGAAGAGGAAATTGATTTAGCTGAACTTAAAAATATTATTCAGAAAATTCAGTGGAAGGCCTTTGACCAGCTTCGTTCTCAATTAGCTTGGGAGACCGGCCAGCCAGAAATTGAAATCAGATTAGTTAATGCTTTGGTTAATGAGCTTAGCATTGACGGTTATCAAGTAACTAATCCTTTGGGTTTTCAGGGAAAGGAAATCTTCCTTAGTATTTTTAATATCTATGCTCCCATGGTTCAGTTGCGGGCTTTGGAGAGCATTGCCGCTAAATTAAACTTAGAATTACTTTCTATTGTTGCCGAGCCTTACGCTTTAACTAAATCTTCCAGTTTTGAGCCAAAAATCGGTGGTCTCTTTATTGATGTCGGTGGCGGGACAACTGATATTGCCTTGGTTCGGCAGGGCCGGGTCGAAGGTATAAAAAGTTTAGCTTTAGCTGGTCAGGCCTTTACCAAGCGCCTTTCCCAAACGCTGGGTCTCGGTTCAACTGAAGCCGAAGCGATTAAGATAAAACATGCTCAGCAGCAATTAAGCCATAATGTTCAACGAAAAATCAAAGAGATTCTGGAAAGAGATATCAAGATTTGGTCTAAGGGCGTAGAATTGATTTTAGAAGAATTTAGTCAGGCTGAATTTTTTCCTCCTTTAATTTTACTTTGCGGCGGCGGCAGCTTATTGCCCGGCATTAAAAATATTTTAAGCAGAGAATCTATTCAGGGTGAATGGCTGGATAAGTTTCCTTTTAGTCAAAAGCCGAAAATTCGTTTTATTCACTCGGGACAGATTATTAATATGGTTGACCAAACCGGCCTTTTAGAAGGGCCGGAGAGTATCACTCCTTTGGCTTTGGCTAATTTGACTTTAGAAATAGCCACCAGTGGAGAAAAAACTCTTCCTTCTATTCTTCGCCGTATCGTCCGGATGATGCGCTAATTAATTATGAAGACCATTTATTTAGAACCAGATGAAGAAATTATCTCGGTGATTGACCGATTAACTCAAACTAAAAGTAAAGAGATTAGTTTTGTTGTGCCCGCCGGAGCTCAAATTTGGCAGAATTCGATTAATTTGAGATTACTCAAACGAGAGGCAGATGGTTTAGGCAAGGAACTGACTTTGTTTGTACCCGACGACCTCAAAGCCGAAGTAGCCGAAAAAGTTGGTTTTATAGTCAAAAGAGAAAAAAATCTTCCCATTGAATTAATTCGGGAAGAAAAAGAACAGGATAAAAATAAAGAATCAGCTAAAGAAGATATGATAGGTCTTTTAGTTGAAGAACTTAAACCAGAAAGAGAAGCCGATGTTTTATTAGAAAAAGAATCTATTGAAGATGGATTTAAATCAGAAAAGGGATCTTCTTTAATTAATCAAAAATATGGGACTGGCAAAAAAAGGGGGGGCTTTCACTGGCCGAACTGGCCTTCTAAAGAACCGAGGAAAAGAATGGTTGATATTGTTCGGCCGGGCAGTCAGGTTGGTTATCGACAACAAAATAAGGAAAGTTTTTTTCCTCAACGATTTTTAAAGAAAAAGCCAATTAGACCGGTTTCCGGATTGAAACCAATTGAGGTCAAGCCGTTCATTAGAGAAAGGGTTTGGCAGGAAACCAAGGGCACAGAGGCCATGGTTTCTTCAAGATGGCCAAAATTTTTGATTATTTTTATTATCTTAGCTTTCTTAGTAGCTGGTTTAGTTGGTTATTTGGTCTTGCCAACTACCAAAATATCTCTTTCTCCCAAAATCGAGAAAGTAAGTTTTGATTTAGTAGTTATTGGTTCTAAGGATATTTCCCAGATTGATGAAAGTTTGAATAAACTTCCTCTCCAGGAAATTAAGGTGGAAAAAACAAAAAGTAAAGAATTTTCAGCCAGCGGCGAAAAAGAATTAAATGAAAAAGCGCAGGGAAGGCTGACTGTCTACAATGAATATAGTTCCAGTCCGCAAACCCTGGTGGCGACTACTCGCTTTGAGTCACCCGAGGGTAAGATTTTCAGAATAGAAAAAAACATTGTTGTCCCAGGAGCTGAAATAGAAGAAGGTAAAATTATTGCTAGTACTATTGAAGTAGAAGTAGTGGCTGATCAACCCGGAAGCGATTACAATATTGGTTCGACTAATTTTGTTATCCCTGGTTTTAAAGGAACAGCTAAATACGCTGGCTTTTACGCTGAATCCAAGAGTCCGATGACTGGTGGTTATAAAGGAAAAGTAAAAGTTGTTTCAGCAGAAGATCTGGAAAAAGCCGAGGAAGGCCTGGCTGAAGAATTAAAAAACGAAGTCAAGCAAACTCTTCAAGAGCAAATTCCCACTGATTTAAAGCTAGTTGAACAGGGATTAAAAGAAAAACTCACTAAGATTTCTACCGTTAAAAAGGGGGCGGAAGCTGATAATTTTAATGTCGAGATGAATGCTTCGATTCAGGCCTTGTTTTTTCAGGAAGAAGATTTAAAAAGATTAGTTGATTTAAATCTAGTTTCTCAAGTTGAAGAAAATAAAGCGCCTCTTTCAGAAAGCCAGCAGATTGATTATAGAGAAATAATTACTGATTGGGCAGAAGAAGAGGTTACTTTTAATTTATATATTGAGGAAGAAGTGGCTTGGCAAATAGATATTGTTTCTCTCAAGAGTGATTTAGCTGGGCAAAACGAAGTAGAAGTAAGAAAATACTTAGCTAATCAACCGGAGATTGAAAAAGCCAAAGTAACTTTTTGGCCATTTTGGGTTAAGAGGATACCTCTTCAGGAAAAAAAGATTGAGATTGAAATCGACCTTGATCTTGACTAATTCTCATTTATTATTTAATATTTAAAAGTGCCTCAATCAAAGGAAACAATTACTCAAGAAGGCGTCGTTATTGAAACTTTACCCGGCGCTACTTTTAAAGTTAGATTAGATGAAGACCAGGAAATTTTGGCTCATCTTTCAGGCCGTATGCGCCTGCATCATATCCGAGTGCTTATCGGTGACCGGGTTAAAGTGGAAATGAGCCCTTATGACAAAACTAAGGGAAGGATTGTTTATCGGAGTAAATAGAATGAAAGTCCGAGCTTCAGTTAAAAAAATTTGTGCCAAATGCAAGATTGTCCGACGGAAAGGTCGGGTTTATGTTATTTGTAAAAATCCTAAGCACAAACAACGTCAGGGTTAATTTTATGCCACGAATAGCTGGTATCAATATTCCAGAAAACAAAAGAATAGAGATTGCTTTAACCTATATTTACGGCCTAGGTCGATCTTTGAGTAAACGTATTTTATCTAAACTTAAAATAGACCCTGATATTCGAACAGATAAACTATCCAGTCAACAAGTTAGTCAGCTGCGAGAGATGGTTGAAAAAGAATACAAAGTTGAAGGGGAATTAAAAAGAGAGAAGATGATGAATATTAAGCGATTGAAAGACATTAATTCCTATCGGGGTCTTCGTCATATTAAAGGATTGCCAGTCCGGGGCCAGCGGACTAAAACAAATACCAGAACAGTTCGAGGTAATGTCCGCCGGACTGTGGGTAGCGGTCGAAAAAGGGCGGCCGAGAAAACGTAGACTTTAAAGAGGACAGCCCTCATGTTTAAAGACTGTCCTTACGAATAATATGGGTAAAAAGAGAGTTATCAAAAAAACTGAAGAAGATGTTTTAAAAGAGACCGAGGTCAGAGAGGCAACCGAACGGAAAGCTGCTCAAACGGCTCGGCCAAAAGGTAAAAAAATAAAAACCAGCCACTTAGAAGAGGCTAAGATCTTTATTCAGTCAACTTATAATAATACAATCATTACCTTGACTGACAAACAAGGAGAGGTGGTCACTTGGGCCAGTTCGGGTTCGGTTGGTTTTAAAGGGCCTAAAAAGGCAACTCCCTTTGCGGCTTCCCGAGTAGTTGAAGCCCTCCTTGAAAAAGTAAAAAATTTAAACCTTAGAGAAGTGGCTATTTTTGTCAGAGGAGTGGGCAGTGGTCGAGAAGCGGCGGTGCGGGCTCTGATTAACCATGGTTTAGAGGTTGTTTCAATTAAAGACATGACGCCTATTCCCCATAATGGTTGCCGACCGCCTAAGCCAAGAAGAGTATAGAATAAGAATATGATTATTGATTCCAAATGTAAAAAATGCCGAAGGGCCGGCCAAAAGCTTTTCCTTAAAGGAGAACGCTGTTTTAGTCAGAAATGCGCTATGATCCGCAAACCCTATATTCCCGGCCTTCATGGTAAAGCCAGAAGAAGAAGTCTTTCTGAATATGGTCAACAATTAATTGAAAAGCAAAAAGTTCGCCATGTTTATGGTGTTTCCGAGAAACAATTTAAGAATTACTTTAAAGAAATCGTTGATCAAAGGGGCAATAAAGAAGAACTTTTAGTTAATAAACTGGAGAGTCGTTTAGATAATATCGTCTTTCGTTTAGGCTGGGCTCAATCACGCGCTTTAGCCAGACAATTAGTTAATCACGGTCATATTTCAGTCAATCAACGAAAGGTGGATATTCCTTCTTATCAGGTTAAAAAAGAGGCTCTTATCCGAATTAAAGAAAAAAGCAAAAAATTAGCTCCTTTCCGAGATCTGAAGACAACTCTCAAAAAATATGAAGTGCCAGCTTGGCTTTCTTTAGATAAACAAAAATTAATTGGAAAAGTAATTAATCAACCCCAAGTAGCCGATATAAGTAAAGTCGGCGAAATAGGGATGATTATTGAATACTATAGCCGTTAAATCAGGCAATATGTAACACCCAACATGTAACATATATCATATGACAACATTTTAGTTTTTTGTTATATGTCACCTGTTACGTGTTATAAGATTAATATGATTACTCTACCTAAAAAACCTAAAGTTACCAGAAAGGAAAAAAACCGAGCCGTTTTCGAAATAGAGGCCTGTTATCCGGGATACGGCACTACTTTAGGCAATGTTATCCGGCGAGTCCTTTTGTCTTCTTTGCCGGGCGCGGCCATTACTAACGTGAAAATCAAAGGAGTCCAACACGAATTCTCTACAATACCCTTTATCATTGAAGATGTTGTTCAAATTATTCTTAATCTTAAGCAAGTTAGATTTAAATTATATACCGACCAATCAATTACGGTTTCGCTTAAGGTCAAAGGAGAAAAAGAAGTAACGGCCGCTGACATTAAAACCACTTCTGAATTGGAAGTAACTAATCCAGAAGCTCATATTGCCAGCCTGACTGATAAAAAAGCTAATTTAGAAATAGAAATGGAGGTAGAACCCGGCTTGGGTTATTCGCCGGTTGAGCTGCGGAAAAAAGGAAAATTAGAGGTTAGTAAGATTGCGATTGATGCTATTTTTAGTCCAGTTCGTAAGGTGACTTATGCTATTGAAAATATGCGGGTGGGCGAAAGGACTGATTACGACTGTTTAAAAATGACTATTGAAACAGATGGAACGATTACTCCGGAAGATGCCTTCCGAAAATCAGCCCAAATTTTGGTTGACCATTTTAAAATTTTTACCTTTTTAGAAGGTAAATCCGCCAAAGGCGGATCCGTCTCTGGCTGGAAAACCCAGAAGAAGCTGGCCGAAGACAAAGCTAAGATTAGTAGAAAAATTAAGAGAGAAGCTGCCTTGGAAAAGACAAAAAGTAGGCAAGAGATGGCCAAAATAAAGCTTATGGATTTGAAAATTTCTTCTCAAACAGCTAATCTTCTGCAGGAAGCTGGCTTAAAAACAGTGGCTAGCCTATCCAGAAAAAGGGAGAAAGATTTAGAAAAAATTGAAGGATTGGGCAAAAAAAGGATTGTTGAAATAAAAAGAGTTTTAGGTAAACTGGGTTTGACTTTGAGGTCATAGAAATTAGAAATTTATGAAGCATCGTCAAAAAGGTAGAAAACTTGGTCGGAAACGCGATCAGCGGAAGGCGCTTTTAAAAAACTTAGCCGCTCATTTAATTTTGAAGGAAAGAATTGTTACCACCGAAGCAAAAGCCAAGGAAGTCCAGCCTTTAGTGGAAAGATTGATTACCAAGGGCAAAAAGAACGATTTAGCGGCTATTAGATATTTAGCTAAATATCTACCAACTAAAGCTCGTCAGAAGGTAATTAGTCAGGTTGGTCCTCAATATCAAAAGCGAGCCGGTGGCTATACCAGAATTATTAAATTAGGTCCGCGCCAGACCGATAGCGCTAAGATGGCCATCATTGAATTAGTAAAATGAAAATGCCTAAACATACTATTGATGCCACTAACAAAATATTAGGTCGTTTAGCAGTAGAAATTGCTAATTTGTTGCGGGGCAAAAACAAGCCCAGTTTTGTTCCTTATTTGGATAAAGGCGATGAAGTAGTTGTTGTTAATACCGACAAGATTAAAGTGACTGGTCGAAAAATGAAGCAAAAAATTTATTACCATCATTCTGGCTATCCGGGCGGAATTAAAGCGACTAGATTGGAAGAAGCGATGAAAAAAAATTCTTGTCAGGTAGTCAGAAAAGCTGTTTATGGAATGCTGCCCAAGAATAAATTAAGAGATAAAATAATTAAGAAGTTAAAATTATATAAAGGAGAAAAGATATAAAATGATAGTCACTAAAAAAAAGTCCGTCAAAGGCCGTTCCCTGCCGGCAGGCAAAGCAGGCGCCTCTGGCGGAAAATCTATTAAAACTAAATCAACTAAGACCAAAAAACCTCAAAAAAAAGCAGCCAAAACGAAAAAGAAAGTAGAACCAGCTCTGAAGTATTATGAGGCAGTTGGTCGCCGCAAAAGAGCAACGGCCCGGGTGCGTCTTTTTACCTGCCGTCCTTTTGAATCTCAAAAGGCAAGGATTTTAGTTAATCAGAAATCTTACACTGATTTTTTCCCCACTCTTCAACTCCAAGAGATAGTGGCCAGTCCTTTACAGAAAATGAAATCCATTGATAGATTTAAAATAACCGTTAAGGTTAAAGGCGGGGGGATTAGAGGTCAAGCAGAAGCCATCCGTCATGGCTTGACTCGCACTTTAGTTAAATTTAATCCAGATTTTTCCAAAAAACTGAAAAGAGCTGGTTTTTTGCGCCGCGATCCTCGGGAAAAAGAGCGAAAGAAGCCCGGCCTCAAAAAAGCTAGGCGGGCGCCACAATGGAGAAAGAGATAAAAAAATCCCGCCGAAAGGCGGGATTTTTATAATAGGATTTTTATTCTGATACCAAAGAGATTCTTAATAATTTCTCTCCCTTAACAAAATACAGTTTTTTGTCTGTGGGAGAACAAGCTATCTGGCTGACTTCAAAGTTAAATAAATCGTGGGCGTTGCGGTAATCGCGGTCATCCAACTCAATGATTTTGACTGTTTGATTAACCGCAAAGATAATATGCTCATTAGTTTCTGGATACCAAAGAACTGTTTCAATTTTTTGACTTAAGCGGGTGATTAATTCTTTTTCACCTGCTTTTTTATTTGGTTGAATAAGGATATCTTCTAAATAATAGACCCAGACTTCTGTGGGAGTGGAGTATAAAAGTTTTTTATTGTCATTGGAAAATTTGACCTCTTGAACATTTTCTTCAAGCAATTCAAAGCTTCTGGTTTCAGGATTAAGAAAATAAAGCTGGCGCTTTTCACTTAAGACAGCTACTTTTTCATTTAACGAAACAAAGATTTGATATTGATACTTGGCCGGTAGAGGAGTTAAGCTGATTTGTTCCTGATAAGAACCATTTTGGTCAGTTTTATAAAGAATATAACTTGGTTCTTGGATGTAGAAAATAGTATCAGATTCCTCTTGAGCGAGAAATTCTTTCAGAGAAAAATCAACTGGTAGTTTTTCGTTGACAATTTCAATTTCTGGATTAAGGGGAATTAAAAGAATATTTCTGGCTTCGGTAACTAATTTTGATTCTACTCTTAATTTTTTTTGCCAGGGATGAAATCCTTGTTTAGTTATTTTAACCTGATATTCTTTAGGCAAAAGCCGTTTAATAAAAGCCGGGGTTTCTCCTTTTTTTAATTCATCATTAAGATAAACCTCGGCTTCTTTGGGATTTGATTTAATGTAAAAAGCGCCCGTGAGGACTAGTTTTTTATTCTGCCAATCAAAACTGTAGCCCCAAGCATAAAAAAGGATGCTCGGGGTGGCTACAATAAAAAAAAGAATTGCCGAACAAAGAAGAAGACGACGAATCCGACGAGTCATGTATTAAAGTATACATAATCCAGTGCCCCCGTCAATCTTGACAAGATTGGTATAATGCTGTATGAATTTATGTAGAAGATTAAAAACAGAATAATTTTAAAGAGAGAGGATTAAGATGGAAAAAGAAAGATTAGGAAAATTATGGGAAGAATTGCTTAAACAGCAGCCGACCAATGATGACCTGCGTTATATTATTGAGCATGTTGACTCTCTAGGAAAAGCAGCTGGGCAGAAACTCATGGAACAGCAGCCGACCAATAATGACCTGCGTTATGTCATTAAGTATGTTGACTCTCTAAGAGAAGCAGCTGGGCAGAAACTCATGGAACAGCAGCCGACCAATGATGACCTGCGTTATATTATTGAGCATGTTGACTCTCTAGGAAAAGCAGCTGGGCAGAAACTCCTGGAACAGCAGCCGACCAATAATGACCTGCGTTATATCATTAAGTATGTTGACTTTCTAAGAGAAGCAGCTGGGCAGAAACTCCTGGAACAGCAGCCGACCAATGATGACCTGCGTTATATCATTAAGTATGTTGACTTTCTAAGAGAAGCAGCTGGGCAGAAACTCCTGGAACAGCAGCCGACCAATGATGACCTGCGTTATATTATTGAGCATGTTGACTCTCTAAGAGAAGCAGCTGGGCAGAAACTCCTGGAACAGCAGCCGACCAATGATGACCTGCGTTATATTATTGAGCATGTTGACTCTCTAGGAAAAGCAGCTGGGCAGAAACTCCTGAAACAGCAGCCGACCAATAATGACCTGCGTTATATTATTGAGCATGTTGACTCTCTAGGAAAAGCAGCTGGAAAGTTGCTGAAGTGGTCTAAAAAGGAAATTATGGAGGAGATAAAAAGATTGGGTTAATTAATGCCAAGTAATACCAGTCAATGCCAATGCCTCGGATTCAAGAAAAAATCCAAGGCATTTTTTTATTTTATTTTTTATTTTAATAGCAAGCCACCATACTAATATATTTACGTGGCTGCTTGTCAAGAAGCTGATAATGGGATAATATAAAGATATTATGGAGAGGTTTGTTATTCAAGGAGGGCGGAAATTAAAGGGAACGATTAGAGTTAAGGGGGCTAAAAATGCTGCTTTGAAACTTCTGGCCGCTTGTCTTTTAACTGACCAGGAATGGACTATTTCCAATATCCCGCAGATTGAGGATATTTTTCGAATGGTTGAATTACTTAAAGGAGTTGGCGTTGAAATAAAAAGGAGTTCGCCGGGAGTTTATCGAGTGAGAGCTAAGAATATTCAGACGACTCATTTAGAACCAAATATTGCCCAGAAATTAAAAGGTTCCATTTTAATGGCCGGTCCTTTATTAGCCCGGCAAGGAGAGGCGATTTTTCCTCAACCAGGCGGCTGTGTTATTGGTCAGCGTCCGCGCGATATATTTTTGGCTGGTTTTGAGGCCTTTGGCGCTAAAGTAAAAGAAAACAGGTGTGGTTATCGTTTAATGTCTAGGCAGTTAAAGGGAACTAAGTTTGTTTTTCCCTTAGTTAGTGTGACCGCTACGGAAACGATGATTTTAACCGCTGTTTTAGCTCAAGGGAAAACCATTCTTAAGAATGCTGCTTGTGAACCAGAAATTGTTGCCTTAGCTAATTTTTTAAATAAGTGCGGAGCTAAAATTAGAGGAGCGGGTACGCCTTTTATAGAAATTAAGGGAGTCAGTTCCTTAAAAGGCGGTCAATGCCGAGTGATACCTGATAGAATTGAAGCTGGTAGTTTCGTTATTTTAGGGGCCGCCAGCCAGAGTCCCGTAAAAGTGATTGGTTTAAATCCCGAAGATTTAGATGTCCTTTGGTTTCTTTTGGAAAAAGCCGGTGTTGATTTAAAAATAGGTAAAAATTCGGTGCTAATTAAGCCAGGTTTTAAATTAAAAGCGGTTGATCTGAAAACTCATGAATATCCTGGTTTTGCTACGGATTTACAAGCGCCCTTTACTGTTTTAATGACTCAAGCCAAAGGCATTTCTTTAATTCATGAGACAATTTTTGAGGGACGTTTGTTTCATACGGATATACTTAATCAGATGGGGGCTAAAATTATTATGGCTGATCCTCATCGGGTCATTATTCAGGGACCAACTAAATTATTTGGTCGCTATCTGATTAGTCCTGATATCAGAGCAGGAATTGCTTTAGTTATCGCTGCTTTGATTGCCCAGGGAGAATCAGTTATTGAGAATGTTTATCAAATCGACCGGGGGTATGAGAGAATAGAAGAACGGCTGCAGAAACTGGGAGCGGATATAAGGCGCGTGGTCGTGTAAAAAATAAACATATGTTTATCAAAAAAATCGGAATTGATTTAGGTACGGCAACTACCTTGGTTTACCTTCCCAAAAAGGGAGTAGTTATTAATGAACCGACGGTGGTGGCTATTTCTATTGAAGATAACCGTATTTTAGCCGTTGGCAATCAAGCCAAAGAAATGCTCGGTCGGACGCCAGAAACCATTATTGCCTTGCGACCAATGAAAGATGGAGTCATTGCTGATTATCGAGTCACTGAAGCAATGCTCCGTTATTTTATTGGCAAGGTTTTAGGTCGTTGGCGGGTCTTTCGACCGGAAGTTATGGTAGCTGTGCCAGCGGGCATTACTTCTACAGAAAGAAGAGCGGTGGTTGAGGCAACAGTTAAAGCGGGAGCCAGGATGGCTTATGTGGTCAAAGAGCCGATTTTAGCCGCTATCGGCGCTGGTATTCCGATTAATGAACCAGTCGGTCATATGATTATTGATGTGGGGGGAGGCACTTCGGAAATGGCCGTCATTTCTTTAGGCGGCATTGTTTCCTGGGCTTCGGTTAGAGTGGGCGGCGATAAAATAGACCAGGCGATTAGTGAGTTTATTCGAAAGAAACATAATTTAGCTGTTGGTGAAAGAACCGCTGAAAAAATTAAAATAAAATTAGGTAGTGCTTTGCCTCAAGAAGAAGACATTTCTTTTAAAATTCAAGGTCGCGATTTAGTGGCTGGCTTGCCTAAATTTATTGAGATTAATGGTAATGAGGTAACCGAAGCTATTTCCGAACAATTAAGAGAAATTATTCAAGCAATTAAGAGTGTTCTTCAGGCCACGCCGCCTGAACTAATAGCTGATATTATGGATAAGGGAATGATTTTGAGCGGTGGCGGCGCTTTGCTCCAAAATTTAGATAAACTGATTATGGAGACGATTGGGGTTTCCTGCCGTTTAGCCAAAGAACCAATGCTTTGTGTGGCTAAGGGCGCTGGCTTGGCTTTAGAACATTTAGATATTTACAAGAGAAGCATAATGTCTAAGAAATAATTAGAAGCAAGGCTTCTAATAAAATATGGTTATTGGCATTAATGCCGTGGCGGCTTTTAAAGAGCCGCGGACCGGCGTAGAAGAATATACCTATCAACTAATCAAACATTTAACGATGCTGGAAGAAAGTAAAAGGCATCGCTTTATTTTATATATTCAGAGGACTGGCCGCCAAAGAACTACCCCTCAAGGACAGTCCTTTCGAAAAGGACTGTCATTGAAGAACAGTCCCTTGAGTATAATTAAGCAATTAAAATGGTCTTGGCCTATGTGGACGCAAGTAAGATTAGCTTCAGAAATGTTGCTGCATCAGCCAGATGTTCTTTTTATTCCGGTTCATGTTTTGCCTTTAGTCCATCCTCAGAATTCTGTCGTTGCCATTCATGGTTTAGAATACGAATATTATCCAAAGATGTATCCCTGGCAACATTTAAGATATCTGCGCTGGAGCACTAAATATGCCCTAAAAAACGCCCGGAAAATTATTGCTGTTTCCGAGAATACCAAAAAAGATTTAGTTGAATTATACGGCGGCAAGCCAGAGAAAATAGCAGTAATTCACCACGGTTTTTTTGTTAATGAACAGGGACTATCTTTAAGGGACAGTCCCGCTGGCAGGGTTGTTCTCGAGGGACAGTCCCTTAAACCGCCTTATATTCTTTTTATCGGTCGTTTAGAAGCCAAGAAAAATATTCAAGGTTTAATTAAGGCCTTTAATTTATTAAAAGAAAAATATCAAGTCCCGCATAAGTTGGTTTTAGTTGGACCCGGGGGAGGACAAGGACAGTCCTTCGGATACAGTCCTTCTCGGGAACAGGGACAGTCCCTCGGATACAGTCCTTGTT
>Ga0307439_1000491_pt1 | contig 27571 bp, 39 predicted proteins | sample SalMarWE160490MG_FD_202142 | JGI IMG/M metagenome (GOLD analysis project Ga0307439, IMG submission 202142) | Salt marsh sediment microbial communities from the Plum Island Ecosystem LTER, Massachusetts, United States - WE1604-90 | ecosystem: Environmental > Aquatic > Marine > Intertidal zone >... | reverse complement strand
CGATATTGGCCACTTGCAAAAAGCAAGAGCGAAATGTCTTTGATTTTATCTATGAATCTGTTATTGCTCATTGGAGTAAGCAAAAATATCCGTTGCTAATTCGTTAAAAAAAACTGTGAATGGTTACTAATTATGATATTATGGCTTTGTAGTAAAGCTGCTGATTTTGCGGTTTCGCTTCGATTTTGCCTTCAGAGGATAATTCTTCGACATACTTAACGACTTCATTTCGATGAAGGCCGAGGCCTGCGGCGATATCTTCAATAGAACAGGGCCTGCGCTTCAAAAGTGTCAGGACATCTTCACGTCGAGCAGAAAAATCCTGTTGTTTATGAACACCGCTGTAGTCGGCAATAACTTCTGCGTTCTTGTACAACCGTTTGGCTATAGCTTCTAACTGTTTTTCAGGAACCGGCTCTGCGAAAGCTTCAGCAGGTGGACGAGTAACAGTGTTAATTTGTACTTTATCCGGGCAGACAGAGTTTATACATGTCTTAAGTCTGTTGATTTCCATTTCTGGTGTAGTTACGCCAGCCAAGAGAAAGACTTCAAGCCAATATTTGCCTGTGTATTCCTCGCGGAATTTTACTAAGCCCTCTAACATCTTGCTAAAAGTTATATCGCTATGAGGTCTATTAACGTATTGGAATATCTGATTACATCCGGCATCAAGCGATGGAATAACCAAATCCGCAAGCTTCAAAGAGCTTCTTACCTCCGGCAGCCATAATAACGAACCATTTGTAAGCACCGCTACCGGAATATCAGTAATACTCTTAATTCTGGAAATAAGCTCATCAAGGCGCGAAAAAAGTGTCGGCTCGCCTGAACCGGATAAGGTTATATAATCAGGCTTAGAGTCGAGATTTTCTTTGAGTTGCTCTGTAACGATGTCGGTTGCCACCCATTCTTTTCTTTTAATTGTTTTATTGGTTGTTCTTCCGAGTTGACAATAGATACAGTCGTATGTGCATGTCTTGAATGGTAGTAAATCGACCCCGAGCGAACGTCCCAACCTTCTTGAAGGAACAGGGCCAAATATGTATTCTCGTTTGTCGCTGTCAATAATTTTGGCACTCATAATACAAGTTAACTTTCCACTCGTTCTGAGTCAGATAGAATTTTTTGTGTCCGTGTCAATCTTTACTTCTTGTCGGCCTTAGGTCTCTATCAATATAAAATGTTCTATTTAGCGGATTGTATCTATTCAATTGCGTTGACAATTTGATGTTTCCCATTATTTCTATTTTCGGCCTGTGGAATATATTTCCTGTCGACATTTTTTTATTTATTGTGTAGTTGTAACAGTCTGATAAATCAGTCAATAAGATTTGCCATGCTGCTTTTCCTATCTTCAAATTTCAATAATACTGCCCGCTTTTACTTCTCTGAACTGGTTTGGGTACGTTTCTTTTATTTCCTGCTTATACTGTGTACAGTGACACGGGGCAATTAGTTCGATCTTTTGAAGTTTTTCCAATTGCGAAAATCCGTGGAAGCCTCCGACCACACCATAAATTTTTCCGAGTTCTTGTGACTTTTCAATGATGTTTTCCAGACCCGGATGGGCACAGCCAGTTACAATAATATTTCCTTTTCGAGTATTTATTATCAGAGACTGCTCCTTAATTAATGTTCCAAGAGCTCCGGTGGAATGGATACCCGGGTAAATCTGGGTGCATTTTGAAAAAGATTTCGGATGAAAAACTTGGGCTTTACTATTAGCTTTCAGGAATTCATTAAGCCCGCCGGTATGATCCCAATGGTTATGCGAGATTACAACGGCAGCGATGCTTTCGGGCTGAATATTTAGTTGTTTGAGGTTGTAAATCAATTTTTCGCCGGTATCGCCGGTATCAAATAGTATTCTTTCTTCAGTTTCTATCGAGCAGGAAAAGCCCCATCCTGATTTTAGGCCAGCATCTGCTTCATTATCATATACAATTGTTATTTTCATTCTAAATCTTCCTTGATGTCTTAATTTCTTTCATACTTGTACATTTCTTCGTGCTTTCTAAAATTTAAAACACAACCTTGGGTAAGGCTGTCATCGTGACTTATAAGGCCGCAATGTTTCTGATCGAAGATAAAATTTGAATCTTCGATTTCCTGTTTAACGTCACTTAGACTTAACCTTCTGAATTCCTGTATGGGTTCATCTTCCAGAGTATGCTTGGGATAAACGGAAAGTAATCCATCTTGTTTCAAAACACGATAAGCCTGACAATATAGCTCTTCTCTTTCTTTCTTTTCATGATAATGGAGGACATCGTAGAATAAAATTACATCAATAGAGTCGTTTTCTATGCTTATTTGTATCTGGCCTGAGGTGTTTATTGCTTTTATGTTTTTCAAATCCAGGTGAATTGCTTTTTGTTGCAGTTCATTTAGTGCTTGTTGTTCCTTATCCACCGCATAAACAATTCCTTTGCTTCCAACGATTTTTGCCGCTGGAATGGTATAATGACCTATTCTACAGCCAAAATCCAGCACGCTTTGCCCAGATTTGATTCCAATTTTTCGTAGAAATCCTACCCCTTCTTTTACTTCCCATCTTTCCATCTTTTCACTCATTTTTCAATTTTTGAGAATTGCGCTGGTCATTAGGATTCCCCTCTTGGCTTTTTTGCCTTTTCCAGTTTTTCCTCGAGTTCTTCTAACTGTTGGATTATTAACGGCTTCGCTGAGTGAGCAGGCAGTCTGCTTTTCAGTTCAGCTATTTCTTTTTCCAGGTCTGAAACAATACAACTGGCAAGCAGATTTTTCAATCTATCCAAGGTAATCTTGTGGGGCCGAATCTCTATTCCCATCCAGTCGGAGAATTCAAGTATCTTCTCAGGATACTCCTGGGAGTATTCCTCCCAGAAACCTATGCCATCTAATAAAACAGCACCTCCGGTATGTTGAGGAAAATTCTCGTTGGCTTTGCCTTTATCCCAGTCCTGAAAGACATGGTTGCGGTAAATGATCCATCCCGGCGTAAGCCACCAAATTTTTTTACCATCACTGATTTCTTCTCTTTGGCTTTCGCTGGCTAACATATCCATGCAATGAGTTGCGTTTATTCTGGAGATTGAGATTTTAGCTTTTTGCTCCTGGATCATCGTATCTATTGTCCTGTAGGGATTTTCGACGTTTACGTAGCAGAATTTGCCGCCATAAACGATTATGATTTTCTTGGAGTGTTCCTTGGCAATATTTATTTTTTGTATTAATTGGCTTTCAAGTTCTTTAATAACCTCGTGTCGCCCAGGTGTTGTATACACAATTTTTTTAGCATCTAAAAAACCCTGCTTTCTCAGATAATTCAACTCTGGAGCAAGCGTCCCGCAAGAGACTATGACATAATCTTTAAAAGATAGCTGTTTCTGCATCTGTGTCTTTCTTTTTTCTCTTCACAGAGGGAAAATTCACTTTCTGTTCTTTATTTTCATACATGTTCAAAGCGGCTTTGAGTGCAGAAACAGATAAATTCGCACAGTGCTTGCTTTCTTCGGGCAGACCTTGAAAATAATCGTCAACATCATCAGGTTTTATCTGAACCGCCTCTTCGATTGATCTTCCTTTTGCTATTCTCGAAACATAGCTCATACATGCAATTGTAGCGCCACATCCGTCTGTCGTGAACTTTATATCACTTATTTTCCCCTTGTTGACGGTCAAAGTCATTTCGATCGTGTCTCCACAAACGCCTGTTATACTAACGTGGCTATTCGGATTTTCTATTTTGCCAATATTTCTGGGGCCGAAAAGTTCATCTTTGAGCCTTCGTGAATAGCCTTTTAATACGCTTTCCTGAAGACTCTTTGCAATTTTATCTATATTGTCTGCCATTTTTTTCAGCTTTATTTTCTTTTTCCAAATATTGCTGTCCCTATCCTGACCATGTTGGAACCTTCCTCTATGGCAACCCTATACGAGTTTGTCATTCCCATGGAGAGATACTTCATATCCACATTTGGCAAACCAAGGCTCTTAATTTTTTCAAATACTTTTCTTGTTCTTCTAAAGTATGGTCTGACGTCTTCAGGATTTCCTAAGCGAGGCCCCATAGTCATCAAACCATCCAGTCTTAAATGACTAAGGGATGATATGTCTCCGGCCAGTTTTTCCATATATTCGTCAAAGGGTTCATATTCTGCTGGCTTTATGCCAGCTTTAGAAAATTCACTGCCAATATTAATTTCTATGAAAACCGGAACTATTCTCCTCTTCGCTTTTTCTACCCTTTTATCAATAGCTTCTGCTTTTATCAGGGAATCAACAGTTTGAATAACATCAAAGACCCTTAAGGCCTTATTTATTTTGTTCGTCTGTAAATGACCTATCATGTGCCATCTAACTGTAGCTGCTTTTTTCCTTAAAGCACTGTAGATTTGCCCGGCTTCCTGAACGTAATTATCCCCGATATCAGTAGCTCCAGAATCTATTACCTCTTCTATTTCTTCCGCTGCTCTTGTCTTGCAGGATACGACTATGGTTACGTAATCCGGAATCTGCTGGGCGATTTTCGTGTAATTCGCTGAAATGCTCATGTTCAACTTCCGCTACGTAGATAATTAATAGATCTTAAAGTGTTACTTACGATTCGTAGGGCTTTTTATCACAAGGTACGTCTCGGCCACAGCAAGGCCTGTCTCGACCACAGGCAGGAGAGGTATTCTGGCTGTAATCTGTTGCATAAAAGCCCGAACCCTTGAAAATCACACCTGCTCCGGTGCCGATTAAGCGCTGAACTCTGCCATTGCATTTTGGGCATTTCTCCAAGGATTTGTCCTTCATGCTTTGGAACTTTTCAAATTTGTAGCCACAATCCTCGCACTTATATTCGTACGTCGGCATAGTCACTTCCTCTTTTCTTTGGATTCTTTTGTGCAACGTCGATCCTGGTCTTTGACTCAGGTTTGATTTCTAATTTGTCCAATGCCTGTCCCATGTCTTCAAGCAGTATGTCTGTTTTCTCAATTCCAGCGGAGAGACGAACGGTGTTAGGACGTACCCCGAAAATAGTCCTACGTTCGGGGGGCATATAAAGCAATGTCGTAAGGTATGGTATACAAATCAGTGATTCAGTTGCTCCTAAACTGACAGCATGATATATAACTTGAAGCTCGCTTATGAAATTTTTGGCATCTTCCTGGTTTTTGCCAACATCAAACGCAAGGACCCCGCCGAACCCATTGTGCATTTGTTTAGTAGCAATTGAGTGCCCAGGATACTCTTTTAAGCCCGGATAGTAAACTCGAGAAACTTTTGGATGGCCGGACAAATACTTTGCTATAGCCATAGCATTCGAGGCCATTTTTTCTGCTCGAAGCTCGAAGGTTTTAAGACCTCGTTCCAGCAGCGATCCTGAATAGGCATCTAACGTTGTCCCAATAGCCTGGCGTGTAAACCATAGATTGTCATAGTGCTTTTTCGATCCAGCTATAGCACCTGCCATAAGGTCGTTATGTCCACCTAATCCCTTGGTGGCGCTATGTACTACAATATCGGCACCAAGCAAGAGAGGTTTTTGATGGTACGGAGTAGCAAAAGTATTATCTATTACTAAAAGAGCGTTTACCTTATCAGCCTCTCTGCATAAGACAGAAATATCCAAAACTTTACATAAAGGATTACTTGGACTTTCACAAAATATCATTTTTGTATTTGGTCTGATATGCTTATTGATTTTATGGCCTTCGCGAGCATCAAGCCATGTTATATCGATGCCCAACCGTTCCAGGATAAGTGAAACCTTATAATGAGCACCGTAAACATCATGAAATATTATCAGATGATCGCCTGCATTAAGATATGTTAAATATACCATGGTGCACGCAGCCATACCTGAAGTGCAGATAATGCAATCCTCAGCTTCCTCTAATGCAGCTATTTTTTTCTCTACTGCTCGGACTGTTGGGTTGTCGTCTCTATGATAGGTATAGCCATCTATTTGGCCATCTGTGATTTGTCGCAGCACCTCGAAAGAACTGTATTCATAATTGACTGCGTTAACAATGGGTGTAACCATGGGTTTGTTACCATACGGTGTTAGTGGATCATTGCTCATATATATTTACTCCTCTTTTCGAGACTGTAGTAGCTTTACAGAGTAAATAATATTTAAGGCGTTTGATTACAATGACTTATGCAAGGTCCAAGCTGCTTAATTGCTGGTTACAGGCTCCTGTTGTAGCAGATTCAAACATTAAAGTTGGTTTTTACCGCGGTTTCGCTATAAGCAACAGTCCCGCACCAACCAGCATACTCTGTAACCTTGCTACAGTCTCCTCTTTTCTTATGTTTCGACTGAAAACATTACTTCATCTAAAGTGGAGCAACTTCGATTTCCCGAGGTCGGGTCATTTTGCTCCAATCTTTGGGTCCAGCTATCTCTTTCATCTTCTCCAATTCACCCAAGGTTTTTAAGCGTTCATAAATTTTTACCCAGGCACAATCACGTTCAGGATCTACCTCACATTTTCCATTTTTACTTCCTCCACATGGCCCATTTAACAATCCTTTCGCACACTGAGTTAAAGGACAAATTCCAGCGAATTTACCAAGTTCGCATTCTCCACATTGTTGACATTTCTCTTTGAATAGAGTTGGGCCTCCTCCCATGTGTCCTATTGAATTTGTTCCTGGGTAGATAGGCTTTACAAGTTCAAACTCTTCTTCCAGAATTAACTCCCTCACAACTTGAAGTCCATCGCCACATGTCAACATCAGGATAGCATCAGATTCTTCGATTTCTTTTCGATATTGACTTAAACGGGCTTTACTCCACGGAGCATAACAGGTAAATTCTCCGAAGGGCGGGGCAATAGCTGCTAAAACCTGTTTTCCTGTTTCAGTTAGCGTTTTCGCCATTTCTTTTACTTCGGTCTCGCCACCTGTATGAAAAAATGTAGCACATCCTCCGCACCCAACCAGAACAACCCTTTCCTTGCCCTCTAAATATTCAAGAATTTCTTCTATAGGTTTTTGAGTTTGGTCTATCATTTTTATTTTGTCCTTTTTATTCCATGCTCACTTTCGTAAGCTAATTCGTCTACAAAAACGTCAGAGTTCATAAAATCTATCATGTTTATTTTTGCTCGCAGAGTTTTACTTTCTCCCGCAAGGTTCTCCATCTCTATTTGGTTGCCATCAACTTTAAGGTAGGCAATGTCTTTTATAAGTAGCTTGCCCCCATTTCTACGTTTGTAAATATTGGCTAAGCACATCTTTCTGTCCTTTGTTTTTATTATATTGATTTAACTGTCGCTTTTCTTTTTTCGGATTCTATCCTATCGGCAATCTCCTTAATTCCATCAAGAGAAATCGTAAGCTCATTGCCAGAGAGACACGACATGAATACATCCTTGTTTTCATGGATAATGGCTATCACCTTCTCTTTGTCTACTGAGTCCAGAAGCAACTTTTCTGTTTCTCGGTTTACTCTATTGAGTACATAATACGTAGGCTTACCAACCTGTTTGCCCAGCTTGGATATCTTCTCAGCCAAAAGTATTGAATCTCGAGATGGGTCGATGATGACGACCAGCAAATCGATACCTTTTTCTACACCTCTGCCAAAATGCTCTATACCGGCGTCGGCGTCTGCGATCATAAATTCTTTATCTGCCAAATCAAGAATCTCTATAAACTTTGAAGAAAGGACATTGATAGGGCAGGCACATCCTTCACCAAATTCGTAAATTTTGCCCATCGAGAGTAGTTGAATATTACCCTTCTCGGATAAATACTTTTTAGGTAAGTCATCCAATTTCCATTTACCTGTCATATCTTTAGTTTTTTTAAATAGAATCTTTTTACCACCAAAGTAATTCATAAAATCTTTTGGCTTAGCCATTCCCAAGCGATGATGAAGTCCAATATTCGACTCATCATTATCTATAACTAAAACCGTATTATTCCTTTTGGCCATCTCCTTGGATAGCAGGGCTACAATAGTACTTTTCCCGCATCCGCCTTTGCCACAGACCAACACCTTCATAATTATTAGCCTTTTTCTTTCACAAAATCATTTGTGCAATAGGGTATCTTAGATATATTAGTGGTCACAAATATTGTCCCCCGTCTCGAGTTTGTTTTCCAAATAAGCTGACACAAGCTCTTCAGGAGCTTGGCCAGATGCGCCTATCACAACTTTGATGTCATTCTGGGCAAAAAGCTGTTGTGCTCGCTGTCCCATACCGCTGGCAATAATAATATTCACGTTATTTTCATTTAACCATTTCGGCAACGCTCCGGGAGCATGGGAGGGAGGACTTGCATCTTTTCTATTTGTAATCTTCTTAATGCTGTCATCGATATCAAAAATTGCAAATTGATCACAATGGCCAAAATGAAGGCTTAATTTGCCCTGGGCTAATGGAACTGCTATGCGCATTTTCTTGTCTCCTGTTTGTAAACCCCGTTAGAAAACTTATCTAACGGGGTAAAGATTGTGTTTCGATTGATTTACGAGTATCGTTGTCAAGCTCGAGAATGGGATTCAATATTTTCTCGAAAGCCTTCGCTGCTTGTGTTTGGTTGTAGTGATATACAAATGGCCTGCCGGAATCACAGGCTTGTACGATTTGCGGGTCTATAGGGATTCGGCCCAAGAAAGGTACCTGCATCTCGTTGGCCATAATTTCACCACCGCCGGATTTAAAGATGTCCGTTTTCTCACCACACTTTGGACAGACAAAACCACTCATATTTTCCAATACGCCGAGAACAGGTAGATTGAGATTCCGGCAGAAGGTAATACATCTGCGAACGTCAGACAGTGCCACCTCCTGAGGTGTAGTAACTATAATTGCGCCATCGGCTTTTTCCAGAAGCTGAACCACACTGAGAGGCTCATCGCCGGTCCCAGGCGGGCTGTCAACAATCAGAAAGTCGAGGTTGCCCCATTGCACATCCTTCAAGAATTGCTTTATCATCTGATATTTCATTGGGCCTCTCCATATCACAGCATCGTCGCCGCCTCGCAGCAGAAAACCTATAGACATAACTTTTAAGTTTTCTGCCATTTCAACGGGCAAAATCACATCTCCTGCTGCCTGGACGGTCTTTCCTTCAAGGTTCAGAATCTTCGGGATGCTTGGGCCGTGTATATCAATGTCGAGAAGCCCAACACTTTTGCCAGAAAGAGCAAGCGAAGTCGCAAGATTTACTGCCACTGTGCTTTTGCCAACGCCTCCTTTGCCGCTGAGTACTAGTATCTGGTGCTTTATTTGTTTTACTCTCTTGCGGATTTGATCCTGCTCGGCCTGCATTTGTTTTCGCTTGTTTTCATCAATCTGAAAAGTGCTGCTTTCTTTTGCCATAAGAGTCTTTCCCCTTTATTGAAAGTTCGATTGTCCTTCTATATACTTCAAAAAATCACCTTTTTATTGCCTCTAATTCTGTAGACTTATTTGCTCTTTCAGATTCAGGAATAGCAGAAAGTGGGAGTCGAACATCCATATCTACACCCGACTCATAATCGAAGAGTTCCGTTGCGTGTTTGCTCAGATAATGCGCCAGAGCAGATATAGATATATCAGCAGAACATACGTCTTCGCACTGTCCGCAATTTACACAGTAGCATGCAACGTGGAATAATCTTATCATCCCAAACGTCGGTGGAGGCGGTATGACGCCCCTTTCAACTGTCTCCGGAATGTCCCTTTCTAAGACACATCTTTTGCAGTGGCATAAAGGGCAGGCGTCACGACAGCCGTAGCATTTGATACAGGCCTGCAGTTGAGACAACCAATAGAACTTGTCTTCAGGTATTGCAAAATCCTCTTTTTGACGTGCTTTGGCAAAGTCAATTTTCTTAGTTTCCTCCTGCTTTCTTAGTTTTATCTGTTCTTCAGAAGCCGTCTTGATTTCTATAACCCCCTTTGAGACTGCTTTGGCGAACAGTTCTTTGCCCTTTGTCGAACACAGTTCAACAAGTGTTCCTCGCTGGCCGTTTAATCCCCATTTGCCGCAGGCCAGATCAGCCATCTGCGGTATGGGATATTCACACCTCTGACAGTTTCTTCGCTTGCCCAGTCCCTTTTCTTCAAGTTCGTTTAAACGGAAGATTTTTTGCGTGTCTCCATCAAACTTCAAAATAAGTTTATCGTCATCAATATCTTCATGAATCAGTCTGTAAGGATCGATTCCAGATTCTCTTAGCATATTAATATGCGGGACGGCAGCTAAGGTCCCGGAACAATTAACACCTATCATTATTATATTCTCAATGTTTACCTGGCCTATTTTGGCAAGTTCTATCAGAGCTCTTGCATCACATGATTTACAAACCACAGCTATCTTTTTATTGTAAGTATCCAGATATTTCTTTACATTTTTCGCGATGCCCGGTGTTGCAAAATGAAGCGAGCCGGCACATTCGTTAACCTCCTCAGGCTCAGTCATAAAAGATAAGATAGCTTCATATCTATTTTTACCCTTTTTAACTGCAACAACGGTATCTACTAACTTAGTTTTCAAAGCGAGTTTTAACAGCGAAGTAACTACGCCTCCATTTTCTGCTTTTTCCACAATTTGTTTCTCAGAGGAAATACCAATATATAACTCACCTGTTTTCATTATACATTACCTTATTTTTTCATCGGCTTTTTCTATATTTACTGCACAGACTTTAAATTCAGGCATTTTGCAGGCAGGGTCAAGGGCTGGATTAGTAAGGATATTTGCGTTTGCTCGGTTAAAGTGAAATGGGATGAATACGACTCCTCTGGTTATATCCGGGCTGATACTTGTTTTGATTTCAAGCTGTCCGCGTCTTGATTTTACGATGGCCTTTTCGCCATTACTAATATTCAACTCGCGAGCGTCTTCAGGATGTATCTGGATAAAAGCCTCAGGCACTTCGCTATAGAGGTTATCTGTTCTTCTTGTCATACTACCAGTATGGTAATGAAAAATAACTCTGCCTGTAGTAAGGATGAAAGGGTATTCTTGGTCGGGGGACTCTGCGGGCGGTTTGTAATCAACCGGCTGAAAATGGCCTTGGCCATCAGGGGTATTAAATTTTTCCGTAAACATGGTCGGAGTTCCGGGATGGTCCTCCGAAGGACACGGCCAGTGAATCCCGCCGGTAGTTTTCTCTAATCTTTCATAACTGATGCCTGCATACTGTGGGACACAAGTTCTTATTTCTTCAAAAATATCTTTTGATGAATTGTAGTTGAATTTGTCTGAAAAGCCCATCTGTTTGGCTATATTCATTGTTATCCACCAATCTGATTTGGCTTGACCCGGCGGCTCTACAATTTTATTGATTTTATATACCCTTCTGTCGATGCCCGTATGTGTTCCTTCTCTTTCGACCCAGGTGGCAGCAGGCAGTACCACATCAGCGAGTTCGGCAGTTTCTGTCATAAATATGTCCTGAACGACTAAGAAGTCCAGCTCTTCAAGCGACTTTCTCACGTTATTGGAATCAGGTGCGCTTATCATTGGATTTACACCTACCATATAGATAACCTTGGAGGTGTTTAGTATGTCCATATACGTTTTACCCGGTTGCGAAGGCAGACTTTCAACACCCCATAATCTCTGAAAATGTTCGGCGGTTTCTTTGTTCACACGTTTGAATCCTGGATAGAAAACATTAACACATCCCATATCCCCACTGCCTTCCCCGCTGATCTGACCTCTCATAGGATTAACGCCTGTTCCCGGCTTGCCGATATGACCTGTCAATAAAACCATGTTAGCAAGAAGTTTGACATTATCTGAACCGGTTATATGCTGTGTGATTCCTTCATCATAAAGAATACAACCTTTAGCAGCTTTAGCAAAAGCAGATGCTGAAGCCTTGATTTTATCTAAAGGTACAGATGTAATTTTCTGAGCTTTTTCTAAATCTACATTTGAAGCAAAGGCTTTAAGCTCATCATAACCCGCAGTTCTTGCTTTAATGAACTGCTTATTTTCCAGACCGTCATCTATTATGACTTTAATCATTGCATTAAGCAGAGATGCATCAGTGCCAGGGATTAACTGTAGATGAATGTCTGCGAGATTTTTTACGGTCGCAGTGATTCTTGGATCAAGCACGATTACTTTGGTACCATTGTTTTTTGCTCTACGTATACGCCTTGCTATGCCAGGAAAATTCTCCTGAATATTTACACCTGCTAAAAATATGCAGTCCGCTTGGTTTATATCTAATTGTGAAGTCTCCATGACTCCACTGCCAACTGCGGGCCCAAGACCGCTCACCGTAGATGAGTGACAAAATCTTGCGCAATATTCGATGTTATTTGTGTTCATAACTACCCTAGCAAATTTCTGGAGCACGTACCCTTCTTCATTTGATGTTTTCCCGGAACCGATTATTCCAAAATCCTCAGCAGAAACCCCCCCCAATTTTTCTGTAATTAGCTCCAGTGCCTTTCCCCAGGAGCATTCTTTCCCATTTACCAGCGGTTTCCGCAGCCTCTGCGGATGGGATAAAAGTTTATAGATGTTATTGCCTTTTATACACATCTTCCCTTCGTTTGTAGGATATGACTTCATAGGCTCTTGACCAATTATCTTGTCGTTTTTAACCACAAGGTATACGCCACATCCGGAAGTGCAATAAGGACATACGGTTGGTCGATAGCTGATTTCAGGCTGAGTTTGGCTCTTCGGGTGTTGGTTAGCCTGAAGACCAATAGTTTTTTCTGACATAATCCAATTTCCCTTTTTGCTCAAATGCTTTCTATATCTTTCTCAGTGTCGGGACACGCGTTGGAAATCTTCGCGGTCAGTACAACCTCATATTCTTTAGCAAGCTGTTCGAAAGCCTCTCGCAGATTTCGAAAAAGAACCTCGCTGTCTCCGCTAACGAAACTACTCATTGCTCCTGTTTTAACTTTTAGCTCGTCGTTCTCCAAGACTTGGACAAACTGCCGAATCGGTTTGGTCAAATCCTTTTGTCGCAATGGATATAAGCTTATTTCTGCCTGGACTTTCATAACTTTACTTTCGCTGTAATAAAAACACCATAAGGAATGTGTAGTATGCGACCGAGCCTATCAATTAATGGTGCTAATGGTAAAAAAAGCTTTAGGTTAGGAACGAACCCGACGGTAACTATAGCCGATTGGCCAAATGGTTCTAAAAACTGTTTTAGCTGGCTTGGAGAAAACAATCGAGCCTTGGCGTATGGTGATCCAGAGTCTTGTTGCCGTTTACGATTCAATCTGGCTAACGCATTCAACACGCCGATTATCAATAGTCCCTCGCGTTTGTAAGTGCATCGTACCATTTCTCGTACTACTGTCTTGGCATCGTGAACAAATTCCAAGGTTGTAATTGCCGCTGTTACGTTAAATGTATTATCGGCAAAGGGCAAAGAATGGCCATCAGCGACTTGAAATGACGCGTTGGAGATATTTTTGCTTTTGGCTATGTCTATCATCTGCTCAGAGACATCAACTCCGGTAACTTCAAAACCATATTCACTGAAAAACTGACTCCAATGGCCAGTACCGCAGCCAACTTCTAATAATTTCGTACCTTTGGTACTTGGTGGAAGGTACCGACTAATCGCTTTCTTTTCTAAGCGGTCATACATCGCACCTCGCCTGCCAGCGTACCAGCCATCATAGCTGTCTGCATGCAGATCAAAATCAAATCTGGATGCCTTTGGTTCGTTTATTTGCAGCTTCCGCTCAGCCGAGGGCATAAGTAACCTGTTTCCATAATGCCTTTATCTGTTCTGTTATGGCACCTCCAGTATATTCGACTACGCTTGCCTTGATAATCTGGGCCTTGGTGAAAGCCTCGTCATAAGGGATTTTTCCTATAACCTTTAATCCTCGCTGCCGAGCATCTTCGCTTATTTGACCTGTTATCTGCGGGTTTATATCTGCTTTGTTAATACAAATCAGGGTCTCAATACCAAAGTTTGCCGTAAGTTTTGATACCCTGTCTAAATCGTGTTTGCCGGAAAGTGTCGGTTCTGTAACTACCAGCACCAGGTCTGCCCCTGTAATTGACGCAATTACAGGACAGCCTATTCCCGGCGAACCATCGACAATCAGCAAATCTTTTTTTTGCTCTTGTGCTATTCTCTTGGCCTCTTTGCGAATAACAGTTACCAATTTGCCGCTGTTTTCCTCAGCGATCCCTAATTTGGCATGGACCATAGGGCCGAATCGCGTATCTGATATAAACCACTGTCCGTTTATGCTGTCATTAAATTCAATTGCATCTGCCGGGCAGAATTCCACACATACCTTACAGCCTTCACAGGAAATAGGATCAATGGTAAATGTCTTGTCAACCACGTCGTTTCCCTGGCCATTGAAATGTATTGCATCGAATCTGCACAAATCCTGGCACTTTCCACAGCCGATACATTTCTCGGTGGCTATAGCTGCCCGTTTGCCCCCTGAAAAATCGTTGGTTTGCTTAATCTTAGGCTCTAAAACCAGGTGCAGGTCCGCTGCATCAACGTCACAATCAGCCATAACCGCGTTTTTCGCAAGGGCCGCAAAAGCTGCTACGATGCTTGTTTTGCCGGTTCCGCCCTTACCACTTATTACCACCAGTTCCTTCATGAATTTAACTTTCATCAACAATGTGATTAAACGTTCTCGATCCCAGCTTGCAGGGATATTACTTCTCAGTAGTTGCCAAGATCGGCCTTTATAGCAGTTATTTTATCCATAGTAAGAGAAGCCACTTTTTGTTGCTTCTTAAAATATCGAACCATTCGTTCGAGAAATGCCTGCTGCTCCTCGGCAGTTTCAAAATGTTTCAAAAGACCCTTGGTTTTTTCTACATTTGCCTCAACTTCCTGCGGAATCCTTTCACTATCGTGCCGAACAGCTTCCTGTGGACAAATATCGTGACATCGGCCGCACCGAATACATTTGTCTTCGTTGATGACCGCGGTCTGGTTCTCTTTCAGTGTAATTGCTTCTACCGGACAATCATCAACACATACGCCACAACTCACACACAAATCCTCATTTACCCAGGGCATATTCTTTGTCTCCCTTTTTATCTGAACAAAATTCAAACCTTACCATTACGATCGTCCGCCTCTTGTCTTAACTTCCAATTCATAATGAACAGGGCAAGCTACCGAACGAGAAACAAGACAGTATTTTTCAGCTAAAGCTCCAAGCTGGCGAACTTTCTCAGCCAGTCGCTCTTGGGCCAGTGTAACGTTTACTCGAACCTCTACGTTGGTAAATCGAAATCCATCGGCCTGTTTTTCGATCTGACCCTGGGCATCCGAATGGTACGATAAAATCTCAATATTTGACTTTCGCGCAAAATAAAAGAAGGTAGTCATAATGCAGCTATTAATTGCGGCTACAAACATCTCCTCAGGATTTAATGTCTTTGGGTTGCCGTTAAATTCAGGGGCTGGGCCGATTTCCAGCTCACCGGGACCGCTGAAAATTGTTTTTGCCGATTTACCGCTTTCTTTATATATCGTGTTTTTAAAAAGGTACACCTTTTCACGTTTCATAAGCTTCAACAATTACAATTTCTATTTTTCGATCAATTGGTGCCGCGGTGCCCATTTACCCAAAGGATTTGTTTATGTTCAATTCGTTTAGTCCGTATATCTTTGAAACCCGCCTTATGGAGAGAACCTTTTAATTCCTTGCTGGTATAGTAGTTCTCATTCCATAGCTTTCGGGCCAATGATTTGCGCGGGAATTCAACAATGAGTACTTTGCCACCTGGTCGCAAAACGCGATGGGCTTCTTGCAAAATCGCCTGAGAATTTTTCATCTCATGCAAAGCCCAAAATATTATCGCTGCGTCTATCGTTTCATTTCTAATAAAAGTGAGCCGAGCTGCATCTTTGCGAATACAGCGAATATGCCTGGTATTTTTGGTAATATTTCGGTTATTTGGAAAACTATTAGCAGAAATGTCCACTCCTGTAACTTTTTGACCATAGGTCTCGGACAAGTACTGGGCAAGCTCACACGCGCCACAACCCAAATCAAGCACACGATAAGCTAAACGCAACTCTCGGCCGACACGTTGATGCAAACGTGGTTTAATTTTGTCGTAAAAGTTACCACTCAGCTTCGCAAAACTCATTGTCAATACCTAAAACGAAATAACCTTATCAGCTTCTTTAATCCATTGCGCTAATTCTGTCATCTTGGATTCCTGGGCTCCATCAAAAAAGGGGTGCTGTTAAATACAAGAAGAACGTTCGTCATCTGACCCTTTCTCCTTTTCCGAACCAAAAAATTTATCACGCCACCACAGAAAATGTCCCCACAGATTTCCGAGATTGTATTTACTGTCCTCTGGTACACCTTCCCAGGTGCTGATTTCCTCCAGCAATTGCAGGCAGGGCTTGTCTTCCGCTAACAGCTCGTATGCACATTTGACAAGCACAAATTTTTTAGTCGCATCGGCATCATCTTGATTACGATCAGGATGGCATTTCATTGATGCCTTTCTGTAGGCTTTTTTCAGATCATTCTTGTCAGCATTTTCGGAGACTCCGAGGATCTCACAAGCTGCCTTGCGGGCCTTTATGTCACGGGTTATTCTCTCCATGAATTCAAAATCTTCTTTCATTTGACCGCGATCCTCGCATCAATTTTCTGGTATAGCTGTAAGAACTTTTCCTCGTAGTCGGGTAGTGCATCAATTATTTTAATCCCCTGTGAGTAAGTTTCTGCCACCAGTCGATCATTCGGTATCTCAAGGAGAATTTCTATATCCTGTTGCTGACAATAGCGTACAACTCGGTCATCACCTATGTCGCAACGGTTGATTGCAACAGCAAAGGAAATCTCAAGCTCTCTTACCATTTCCACTGCGAGCTGGAGGTCATTTAAACCAAACGGCGTAGGCTCGGTGACAAGTAGAACAAAATCAGTCCCCTTCACCGCCTCGATCACAGGACATGAGGTACCTGGCGGAACATCGATTATTATCGTACCGTTGTCAATCGCCTTTTGTCTGATATGTTTTATCAAGGCAGGGCTCTGGATGGCACCAATATCAAGCTTCCCGGCCGCATAACGAACTCCATCGGCTCTGCCAAATTCAGCGATTCCGATCCTGCGTTGTTTTTCTTTAATAGCCGCTTGCGGACAAATGGCCATACATCCACCGCAGGAATGACATAACTGCTCAAAGACAAGAGCCTTATCCTTCAGGCAAATTATAGCGCTGTACTGACAAAGCTGACCGCATTTGCCGCAGCCGTTGCATAATTCAGTATCAACTTCCGGCACACCGATGCTTACATCTTCCGTTTTCTCTATATCTGGTTTTAGGAATATATGGCCGTTTGGCTCTTCAACATCGCAGTCAAGGAATTGAACGGGCTTGTCCATTCGAGCAATTGAGCAGGCCAGATTTGTCGCTATGGTTGTTTTGCCTGTCCCACCTTTACCACTTGCTACTGCTATTTGCATCCTGTCTCCTATCAATTTCCAAACGTCAGCCATGCGTTTATTACCATGAACAAAGCCGCCCCTAATGTCGTGTACGCGAATATCCTTTTAAGGTTTTTCTGCTTTGTTTTAAGCGAGAATACGCCGCCCAAGAGCCCTCCAATTAAGGCGGTTACGCTCATTGGAATGGCCCATGATGCGTTGAAATCACCGGCCGCCGAATGCCCAATCAGGCCCATAAGAGCTGTGGCGGCGACCATGGCGGACGATGTACCTACCGCCACGCGCATAGGTACGCCACAACCAAGAACCATCAATGGGACCTTGAAAGAGCCTCCGGAGATCCCGACCATTCCCGCAACCAAGCCGGTTCCCGCAGTGATAGGCAGGGCCAACCACAGATTCACCTTGTATTCGTGCTCGCCGAATTTGCGATGCCAGAAGCCCAACCGATTCTTGTCGGAAGACGGCCTGTTCCTTGAAGGACGCAGCATGAAGAAGCCAGATAGTACAAGTAAGCCGGCAAAGACAAACTTCAGAACTCCACCTGGCAACAAATGAGCATAGTATCCACCCACCAGTGCCATCACGTCTGTTGGTGGATCGATCACCATCGCAAGCTTCCAGTCGATCGACCGGCTCTTCTGGAAGATTAACGCAGACGCTACAGCCGTACACAGCAGGATACATTGTGCAGACGTCGCTGCCTGAAGCATCGGCAGTCCGCAAGCCACCAACACAGGGACGTAAAAGTTACCTCCACCACGCCCTGTCATGCTCATCAGAACCGAAATGACCAGAATGGATAGAACAGCTATGCCAAGTACCGTCATAAGCTTAAGTTCCTTTCTCCTTTCATATTAATTTCATCCCAGTCAAACCTATCTTTTGCAAACCAGCCATGTTGAGGCAAAGAATCAAAACAGACCGGCTCCGGATTACGCCATTGATTTCCCGGTAGAATTTGCCACTTTGTATAACGGTTCATTGGCGAGGCTGTCTTATCTATCCTGTAACCATCCGGGTGGAAACCAACGGTAATTTCTGCTGCGTTAAATGTCTGCTCCATTGTTTATCTCTGAACAAGCAATTACAATGTGCTCTTCCGACAGAGCCTATTTAGACACTTCAATTAATCTTATAATTCTTTGGCAAATCTCAGGAAGGCTCTCCTGAAATCCATCATCTTGTAGTAAAGCCTGTTTAATAAACTCTTTAGTGAAGGGTAAATAATTTACAGTAGTTACTCCTTTTTCAGTATATGCTACTATTTGTTTTGGTTGCAATAATACAGCGGCCCTTTCCATATTATTGCTCATAGACTTGTAAGATCTTCCATAATTGCATACCATAATCTGATATAGTTCAAAATCATCATCCACATTAACGTTTTGTTTTTTATATTCTTCCTTCATATCAAAGACACGCCGAACACCAAAATTAAATCTCGGGGCGTTTTCTTTTACACTTTCAATAAAGTCCTGTATCGATTTCTTGCTGGTGGTGGTAAAAAAATTCCTATTTTCCATTTCCTTGCTTAAGTACATCTTTATCCTCTTCCTTTATATTTTCCAACTAATTCATTCGAATAATTACTCCATTCCCCATCTTCCTTTTTATAATGCAAGCGCAAAGTAACATCTCTAAACACATCTACATCTACATAAAAATTATCTAATGAATGTGGCTTCTCAAATGTTACAATATAGTGTTTGGTAACATTAGGAGGAATTTTAAAAGTAATAGGAGTTTGATCTTCGGCTTTAAATTTGTTTTCTACCTCATTCTCTATATACATGGAAATCTCCTCGTTTGCTGAATAGCGCCTATTGTGCGGAGAGGCAAACGTGTAAGAAGGCATCACCTGTATATTGTATTCGTTATCATTCCTATAATGGAACATAAACACTAAGTATTCCTCAGCAGGGAAAAACAAAGGTTTATATTCCCAATCAGGACAAAAAGTCCAATCTACTTTTATCCCCTTATAAGTTATTCCCTTATTATTTTTTCTTGTATCTGAGATGAAATTTGCTTTCTCGCGAATTGCTCCACTACTTTTTAGTAGAAACAAAGATGTGCCTATAATAAAGGGGATTAAGACAATTGCTAAAGCTATAATTATAGAACGCGTTTTCATTTTTTTACTCCTTTTAATGCTGAGGTTTTAAAAACGCTCCGCTTTCAAGCCATTTAATAGTCCCAAATACAACCGTTATCCAAATTATCACTGCTATTATGTTCAAAGTTATCAACATTCCCTGCAAGAATTGGGTTGCTACACATTTAGCTAAAAGACCCGTCGCAACAGTAAATGCCTCAAAGGGAAATGTATAAGCCCACCAACCAAAAACGAAAGGATGGGCTTTAGTTGTTATGTAATGGGTAACTAGAATTACGACCAGCATTAACCACCACAAAGAATATCCCCATAATACAGAGGCGATTATCTTGATTAAAGGAAATATAGAGATAAAGTTTATCCCAAACATACTGCCATGCGAAGCTTCAATAGCCTGTATAAATTTTATTAGAAAAATAACAATGATAGCAGTAGGAGCTATTCCTACCATAATAGTGGGGGCTAACTTTGCTTCAGGAATACCTTGATAGGTATAACGATGCCAGATAGCTGCACCGACGAACAAAAAATTAAAAAATCCTACTCCCAAGGCTATCATAGAAATTACAAATAAAACCGGGGCCAAACTCGTCTCTGCCCAATAGACATCCATTGAGCAAGCTCCAAGTACGGGAATTATGAGATGAGAAACAGGGGGAATAAACCAGGAAAAGTTCGCATGCTCCAATCGAACATCCTTATTCAAAAATTGGGTGCGTATTAATAAGTATCCGAAGGTAAAAATTCCTACGGCACCCAAAAAGAAAAACACGATACTCAAATGATAAGCAAACCAAGGACCAAAAAGCATTGGACCAAGTTTGTTGGTGCCAGTCCCAGCTAAAATAAAAGAAATAGGCATAGTTGGAAAGAAATTGCCTCTGATAGGATGATGCAAATCCTTCTTAATCTCTTCTGGATACATAAAAAATCTTAGAGTCCAAGGGATTAAAAATGTAACAAACATTACTGTGGCTAATAAATAAAAACCTAATCCTACATATAGAAGGAAAGAAAACGGTCTTGAAACTTCTGAAGAGAGCTGCATAGTGATACATATAGCCGCAGTGCCCATAACCGCGGCACCCCATTCCGGACCAAAATTTTTTACTATCTTTTTGAACATATCCATTGTTACCCCTTCCGTAAAGATCTTGGTTACAATCAAATCCTTTGATCTTAAACCAGAGTCTGTTTTGCTTTGAATGTCTGCTCCATTATTTACCTCAGCTATGTGGTCTCATTAAACTGTTTTCGAATATAGCGACTGTAAATAGCTCCCGCTGGATTGTGAGCCAATACCCTGTCTTTTGCAATAAGCGTTGTTACAGGAGCGTCTGAGACCTTCGCAAAAATAGCATCGTGACCGACGCAAAGTCCGCATATAACATTAAGTTCTGTTTCTGCGCTATTTAGTAACTGCGCCTGGCCTGCCGGGTTACACATAACTTCTTGGCCTTCTAATGAAATCTGCGGTAAATCAAAATCCCTTTTGTCAATTCCGCAAACTTTACAGCACACAGACACTACCTCAAAATGATTCGAGAGAATTTCCTCGATAACCTTTGCCTCTTCACTTAAGCCAATACAAAAGGCCAGTCCTATCTTTTTATATCCCAATTCCTTTGCAAACAATATTATCTCTCCCAATCGTGTTTCTTTGCCATAGTAACGAGCCTCAATTGTCGAAGCTGCCCTGTGCAATTTTGCTATATGGCTGTCTTGATATAATTGTCTATGATTATCATCCTGTGAGAAACAATCCTTGCCATCGCGGCATTTTTTACTCTCACATCGAGCACATTGCGGGGATATATTTTTTTCCACCTAGCTACTCCTTTGGTCTGTTTTCCTCATCAACGAGCACTATTTTTGCGTGCAAGTCTTTCGCCTTTTCAGCAGAAATCTGGCAATAGGATATGATTATGACTTTATCACCAACCGTGCCCAATCTTGCTGCTGGGCCATTTAATAACACAGTGCCGGAACCTCGCGGTGCTGCAATAGCATAAGTCACAAAACGCTGACCATTATTAATATTCAACACATGGACCTGCTCACCCGGCAGTATATCCGCTTTTTCAAGAAGGTTCTCATCAATAGTGATACTCCCTTGATAATCAAGATCTGTTCCGGTTAATGTTGCCCTATGTATCTTTGATTTCAGCACGAATCGTTCCATCTAAGTCCCTCTCCGATACAATATCTCGGATACAGTGATATCTCTTGAACTCACCTTGCAGCCCGCTGACTGCATAGACATTGCCGGAAGCCTGTGCCTTGAAAACCTATTGTGTGAAAAATAAGGTACTAATGGAATTTATTTAGCAGCTTTTTGCTGTGTAAGTACAATGGCATTCTGAGGGCACTGAGCGACGCAAACTGCGCAGCCGTTACACATATCAGGGTTTACTATGGCATGCCCTTCAACCTTGATAGCCCTTGTGGGGCACACATCCTCGCAGATGCCGCAGCCTGTACATTTTCCAGAATCAACTACCGCGACAGCCTTATGGCCGCTTTCAAGTTGAGTTATTCTATCGTTCAACTGGTGCTTTTGTTGCTCAAGCAGTTCTGCCTGCTGTTTTAGAGCAGCCAGTTCCTGCTCAGGATTCATCTGTGCCCCGGGGCCTTGTGGGAAACCTGTTGTCGGGCTGGTCGAAGGCAATCCAGCCGGCATACCCATTGCCGCTCCCATACCCATACCGCGTCCCATTCCTCTACCGCCGCCCATACCACGTCCCCTTCCGCCGCCTCTGCCCATACCCCGGCCCATGCCGCGTCCGCTGCCCATACCTAAACCCATACCGCCACCTTGCCCGATCGGGTCAGTCATCGGTTGTCCCGTTGGCTCTGGTCCTGTCGGCGTAGCGCTCACACCAAAGTGGCTCGCTACACTTGGCCCCGAAGCAGAAGAAAAAGTATCTGCTTTGAATTGTTCAACGGCATTGCGGATAGGTCCGCTGACACCAACGATAACCTGTATTCCTGCCTGACCAAATACGCTAAATGCATTAGGACCGCAGTTGCCGGTCAATACAGTTGTTACGCCTTTTTCAGACATTAACTGAGCTGACTGAATCCCAGCACCACCGCCAATGGCAATGTTCGGGTTTTCGATTGCTTCATACTGCATTGTCTCGGGCTCAATAATCAAAAAATAGGGGCACCGACCGAATCGAGCCTCCACATTGTCATCGAGCGATGGACCCGTTGATGTTACTGCGATTTTCATAAGAGGCCCTTTCTAAGATATAGGACACGTACCGGTTGGGCAGGAACTGCTTCCCTGGTCGCTTTGTCCAACGGAAAAGCCTGAAAACAATTTCTGCATATCTGAACTCCCACATTTTTTACAAACGTGCTTGCTTTTGCCGCCGCTTTTCTCCAGGAATTCGGTCTTGTTCCCACATTTATTACATTTGTATTCAAATATTGGCATTGTTAGATCTCCTTACACGATTTGTAATCGGTCTTTTAATCACGATAAAAAGATCACACATAGAAGATTTACCTTTGCGTAAAACACTAGAAACTTGCAGTATAGGGTTCACCGTTGCACAGGTAGACATTTTCCCTTTTTAGCATAAAAACTGCGAGAACACCAATCCCTGGCTAAGAGTTTCTTACTCTTTGCTGCTTTTCTGGCTCTCGATTTCTTCTATACGCTTTTTGATTCCGTCAAGGCTATCTTCAAGATATTCTGCCTGACCTTTCAGCCCATCCAGCTCCTGCTGGGCTGTTAAACCTGGAGCAGCCAGCCCTCCGCCATAAGCATAAGGATTCACAGCACCACCATAGGCATATGGGTTCACAGCGCCGCCATAAGCATAAGGATTCACAGCACCACCATAGGCATATGGGTTCACAGCGCCGCCATAAGCATAAGGGTTCACGCCACCTCCCCAGGCAGGCATGCCGTATCCAGCTCCGGCCCGACCGAAACCTCGACCTCGGCCAAAACCGCCACCTCGGAAGCCTCGGCCCCAGCCGCCGTAGCCACGGCCACCAACAGGATTCATATAACCTGGCACCGGGAAACCAGCGCAAAAACCAGCAGCTCTACCTGTCATTGGTCCCATACCAGCAGGACCTGTTCCATTTCCACCTGGCATAATAAATCTCCTTTCTTTTCAAAAGTTAACTTCTTGTCATTTTTGTACCACATTTAGGACAGTTCTTTGCATTGCAGGGCTGTCCGGCAGCATGAGTGACCGTTGCTCCGCATTTCGGACATACGCAACTTCCGCCCGGCCCTGCTGCAAATGGTCCGCCCATCCTGCCTCTACCTTGGCTTTGACCTTGACCCATACCCCGGCCTGTGCCGGGACCTTGACCCGTAGGCCCTGTACCGTCTCCTCTTGGCATAATATGCCTCCTTTCTGCAATTAACGATTTACTCTACTACCAAAATCTATGGCCTCGACCCCAACCCCGGCCTCGACCAAAACCTCTACCGAATCCAAAACCGAAGCCTCTGCGACCCGTCCCTCGTAGCATCCTTCTCCGTAGCAGGTACTGCGAAGGATGAACTGCGGAGGGTGGAAGCCATGGATTGCCCCATCCTGCATAAGGCATTCCGTAGCCGCCATAAGGCATTCCATAGCCAGCACCATAACCATACAAACCTGCACCATAGGGCGCAAATGCCGGCACGCCGGGACCATAGAAACCGGCTCCACCGACAGCAGGGTTCACCCAGCCAGCACTGCCGGCTGGATTCATATATCCCGGCACTGGATAACCCGCACAGAAACCAGCGGCTCTTCCCGTCATTGGTCCGGCACCAGCAGGACCTGTACCATCTCCAAATGGCATTTTAATCACCTCCTTTCCAGTATTTTCAGAGTTCTTGACTTTTTGACTAATGGGCACGCCTTGCAGTCCCGCAAAACCTTCCACTTGGCCCTGGGTTTCTTCTGAATTTGTCAAAACACAAAACCCGAGGCCTCGCCCGGTCATTGGCCCTTGACCTAACGGCCCTGTACCGTCAAATCCTGGCATTTATTTGGCCTCCTTAACTAAACCAATAATATCGTCATCAAACGTTTCGCTCCTTCTCAAAATCATATCGCCGACTTCGCAGCCTAAGTCCTTGGCAATAACAGGGCACTTAGCCTTTAATATGAAGAAAATATTCTTATCCACATCGCTGAGGGTTTCGTAATTGCCCTGTCCTTTGGCTATGACCAAATCCGCCGAAGAAAAACGGTCGCAGAAAGCAGGGGAGCAACTTTGCAGAATTGTGCCCGGTGCATCTGAGCCATTGTCGATTACTTCCACCATTTGGATTAAACCAGCAGACTCAGCATCTTCCATTGTGGCATCATTTATAACAGGTTTGCCCTTGACAACTAAAGTAACCTTTTCGGCTGGCAACTGCTCAATCAACAATCGGTCAAAAACTATCTCGCCGGCGTTATCCGCAAGATATAGTATTTTCTTAGCTTTCTTTATTGCATTTCTGAAAAATTCCAACTGCTGACCGTCAAAATCCACCGTCAGGCAACCATTGATTACCTTCTCAATGTCAGTTTCGGCTATTGACGTTTTAACACCCAAATCGATGATGTTAGCTGCAATAGCCAATCTGACCGCTGTTTCCAAAGGGTCTTTGGATGTCCTAACAGTTTCTTTAAATTCATCACACATTCTCAAAGCCAAGCGGTTAGATCGCTGCTTCAGCTCATGATATGGGTCTTTGTTATCGATCAATTTTCGAATCAATTGATGTATCTGCTGTCCGATCGCTGGCGGGCTCTGGCTCATATCTAAATCAGCCGCCAATCGAAGAACTTCTCGCACTACCTGTTCGTGAATCCGCTCATCGTCGGTAGCCAGTCTTGCTGAATCGAGCGCCTGACGAACAAAACAAGGAATACAATCTAAATAAATCCGCATAATTATACTTACCTATTTGAAAATAAAATTATTGCTTTGTAGAAAAGATGTCATTTCGACCGTATTGAGCGAAGCGAATAGAGTGGAGAAATCTGGGTTCGCAGCGCCATTGTATACAGATTTCTCAACTAGCCCTAGTTTTGTCTTCGACAACCGTGTCCTTTTCTACAGAGTAAAAATTCTATATCCAATGTCCTTCAACATTGGCCCCGTCTACTTCTTTTAGTTTACCTGCTTTGAACGAATCTACTGCTTCCTGAACTGTTTGTTCCTGTGCAAGGAATATTTTTACTCCTGCTGTATTTAGTGTCTTAAAAGCATTCGGTCCTACATTGCCTGTTATCACAGCCTCAACACCAAGATTCGCTATATTTTGACCTGTTTGAATTCCAGCTCCCTGAAGGGCATTCAGATTTAAAACGTTGTCATGGGCCTGGAAATCACCCGTTTCAGTATCAACAACGATAAGCCATTTGGCTCGTCCGAACCTGAGGTCAATTTCACTTGACAATTCATTTCCTTGTGCTGTTACTGCTACTTTCATCTTATTTCCTTTTCTTATTCGTGTAGCTCAGAACTTTCCACGTCCGCCTCGCCATCGACAACCTGCCCGACGGACAAGCCTTTGGGTAGGCGGGCCTCGGCGCCCGCCTCTAAAGCCTCTTCTTGCACCTGGCCAGAAACCTGGCATAGTAAACTGCGGTTGTACCAGTTGGCCGGCCAAATATGCCTGTAATACGTCATCAACACAGCCAGTTACGTATGGCAGAACCTGAATTCCTGATGCCATAACCATGTTTGTGAGCGCTCGTGAAATCGCTCCGCATATTAACACATCAACTCCGAGGTTTTTCAGACTGCTTGCCCGCTGCGGCAGCGATTCGGTTTTCAAGTCAACTTCAGAACGATTAACCATTTTGGCGTTTTCGATATCCACCAGCAAAAGCCTGTGAGCAAAGTCGAATACGTTCGAGACAAAACCATTCCATACTGGTATCGCTATCTTCATTGCATTACGCCTCAGAAACAATTTAGTGCAATCGGTATGCCAGAAAAAATAGTGATTAGCTAAAATAAGCGTAAGGCTCTATTTGACAAAGGCTTATTAAAAATGAGGTGCATTAACTATCGAGGGGAAAAAGCTAAATATGGTTGCATTTTGCAATAATTTACAAAACCTTGTGATTGCATAATGCCACTATTGCGGGGTTGTTTCCGTAAATTTGGATACAGGATAGAACGCTATTACTTTGCGGGAGACCAAGCTTGCTCTGTCATACTAAAAAACTACAACGGCTCAATTTAAACTTACAGCGCCTCTATGTAATTACTTCTTGCATGTTTCTTTAATCGTCTGGCCTTCGCCAGCCTTGTTTAGGGCGATGATGTGGTATTTGAGTTCTTTTCTTTTGCTTGTTATGTACTTTCTGTCATGCCGGAATCATCGAATGAACGATTCAACAAATCAGACAGATTCAGCCTTGATGCCCAGTGTTTGAGATATTCCAAATCCAGCTTGTCACCCTGAACTTTCAAGACGCCCAGGATATCTTTCCACTGCTGTTCTGATATCCCGCCGCCTTTCTGATACCATTGCAGCTTGCTGAGTATAATGTCCTCCGGCGAGGACAGGTAGAACCTGCGAGAATTTTCTTCATCCAAAGTGTCGGGGTGACGTCTGGCCAGAGCCTTAGAATCATACGGTTGATTCTTTACAATGAAAACATCGATTTTAATCATAGTCTCAAGATGAATCAGATTGAATGAAGCACTTCTGTGAATTGCATCTCTGACCATCTCAGCTTCGATGTAGTAGTCTTTTTCAAGAGCTTTTACTAAACGATTAACCTGGCGTATTTCGACGTTGGCAACCAAATCAACATCCATTGTCGCTCGGGCTATGCCATAGGCGGAACTTGCCACAGATCCTCCTATGTAGTATGCTATTCCAAGTTTCTCAAAACATCCGATTACCATATCCAATGCAACGATTATGTCAGGTTTCTTCATAGCTGCTCACACCCCATATACAGGCGAAGACGCTCAGCAAGTTTTTCTCCGTAGTGATTTGCAACGAAAGCTAAATCCACTTCTCGTTCACTCAGAAATGGATTCGTACGTTGGATAGCCCTTCGTGAAAGATACATGGTAGTTTGAGAAAGCGACCGAACTCTCGAAA
>Ga0307439_1000487_pt1 | contig 27727 bp, 19 predicted proteins | sample SalMarWE160490MG_FD_202142 | JGI IMG/M metagenome (GOLD analysis project Ga0307439, IMG submission 202142) | Salt marsh sediment microbial communities from the Plum Island Ecosystem LTER, Massachusetts, United States - WE1604-90 | ecosystem: Environmental > Aquatic > Marine > Intertidal zone >... | reverse complement strand
TACTTAACCTTGTTAATTGTTGTTTCTCTCTTATATCTTTTTCATTAAAGTATCCTAAAAATACATCTCTATAAAATACTTTCCAAACACCATTACCCATTTCTTCTGCTGCTACTGGTTTTCCAATTAATCCTCTTGTTAAATAAACCCAATAGTATGACTTCCATCTCATAGATCCATTCTGTGTTACGTTGATTACTTTCATATGTATTGGATAATCATACTTCTTTATTCTCTCTGGATATATTCGTGTTGATCGTTTATGAAAGCTCTCCGGTGTTTTCATATCCAGGGCTTCATGTGGGCGTATGTTATTATACTCTTTTACAAAAGAATTTAGTTTTCTTTGTTGTGATTTTATATCGTAGGATGATGGTTTTGCACAGGCGGCTTTTAGGTCACGGTGCATGCGTTCATGCCTGCCATTCTGTTCGGGATGAGCAGGATCTGAAAATACAGGTAGTATGCCTAAATCTATAAACCAATAAGATAATCTTGTAAACCTTTGTATGGATGAAACTGAACCAAAAGGAGAACCATTATCGGTATGTATTTGCTTTGGTAACCCATTCTTTCGAAATACCTTAATAAACTCTGTTTTTACTGATTTAAGATTCTCACTGTAATGGGCCTTGGCAGTAAACAAATACCGGCTTCTTGAGTCTGCTATGGTTAAGGGATGACAATATATTTTATTACCCATTTTAAATTTGCCTTTATAATCGGCACTCCATACTTCATTACAGTCTTGGGGATCGAATATAGGGTACAGTGGTTTTACCCTTCTTAATCGTCTTTGTGGACATACTAAACCATGTTTTGATAAGATGTTGTGTACCGTAACAACCGATGGAATTTCATCTTCTGTAAAATCATTAAACAACAATATTCTTAATTTCTTTGCTCCCCATTTCGAGTACTTTTCCTTTAAACATAGAATCTTATTTTCTACTTCTTTCTTAGTCCGATTGGGGTGATTTATTGGCGCTTTTGAATGTTCTAAGAGTCCTTCTATTCCATATTTCTCATAGCGCTGTATCAACTTGTAAGCCGTGGGACGGGATATCCCAAATCCTTTACATAATTCTGTGATGGTATACTTCCCCGAGTTCCATTCACAAATAAATTCTACTTTTTGTTCCATAGTTGTTGTTTCTTTCCAAGGCATATTAATTTGTTTTTAACAACAAATTACGACTTTGAAAGTGTAAACTATGTCCCTTTAACTATGTAAAGCTTGTCCCTTTATCGTACCCCATGAACGCCAACGGTCGGGTGTAGACGAAGTGCCGCATGCCCGATACGTTATCATTTTGTGACAAGTTAAGAATTTCTGCCTACATAACAACCCTGGGGGGTGGCCAAACGGTTAATGGTATATTTTACATATACTGAAAATATTCCGTTTAAGTTGGGAACATTGCAAAAGCGGCATTGCGTTCTACACCTTGTTAGTGCCTGTTGCGATCTTTAATATGATCACTAATCCAGTTGCATATTGCATCAAAGTCATAAGAACCAGATGCTATTTTTATTACAAAATCATACTTATCATCTTGGCTTGAAATCAAGTCAAAACCATTATCGAGTAAAAACACTCTCATTAAAACATAACCTATCCGTTTATTACCGTCTATAAATGGATGATTTTTTAAAATGCTTTCAATCAGCGCTGCAGCCTTTTTGAAAATTGTTGGATATAAATCTTTATTGTTAAAAGTTTGAAATGGTCTGGCTAAGGCTGATTCAAGCAGTCCTCTATCTCTTATACCTCGTGTACCTCCAAATTTTTCAATCAGGATATCTTGTATTAGGATTGCTTCAGAAACAGAAATCATTTAGCAAGTTTTTCCAAGAGTTCTTTATCTTCATGAAGAATCCTATTGAGATGGTTTGAGAGAATCGCATCAGATTTAGACTTAGATAAAAGTCCTTTAAGATAATCAAGAACACTCTCAAGAATCTCATCAGGTGCTTCATTAAGTACCTTGTTAATCTCCTCTTTTAGCTCTTTTGTTGACATATCTCTCAATTTTAAATCAAAGATACGAAATTTATCAAAATCCCAGATTTCATACGCAATTGGCACTAACGTTCCCGCGGTATGGCTAGTAAGGGATTGCGGGCTACGTTCATATCCACTGTTACAAAATTTGAAGCGGACTACGGAGCTTCGTAAACCACTGAAACCCTTATTGGCTATACCGCGTGTGTTGGCAACTGGGCGGTGTGCCCTGAAAGTCCATCAAGGGTACAAGATACAAAAGTTCTTTGAAAGATGGACAAAGCTGTAATTGAGATGAAAGAACCTTTGGAAGGAGGTTTAATCTGAATTTGGTAACGAGCTGTCTCCCTATAATTCGGTAAAGACAGAGGACTCACTGGACTTTGGTTTAAATCACACCCCTAAAGGCTGGCCTTTCGACAGGGGAAGTATAGGCTTACCTGTCAAACCACCACAAGGTGCTTACTTTTCACGAGTTGGTACTGAGCGTTGTGGAAAAGACAGAGACTTTTTTTAAAGGATTCTGTCAGGTGAGGCATAAGGAGATGAAGGAGATGAGACTAAACCATTGCAGAGGCGTCGTAACTAACCTTGTTGATACTCAAAACCGGAAGGATCAGCGGCCTGAAGGGACAAGTCATGTAAATGCAAACCTATAAAGCTGTCATGACGGGTATCCGGCGCAAAGATGGCATGACCTTATGCTGGGCTCAATTACGGAACAGGGGAAGCTTGCTGAGGGCGCAAGAGGGAACTCTATAAGCCCCCGTAGGGGTAAGGAAAATACCGATGTTCTCAGCAAGTGGCGGATCAGTCCGTAGTAGCGATGAAGCTTCTGTAATGGGAGTGGAGCCAAGGGGCTGACGTAATCAGATTGAGTTATAAATCAACTTTAAATTAAACGATTTAAAAGCATGAATTTAGAAATCAAATCAAGACCGTATCCCATAACCAAAGAACAGGTATGGGAAGCGTTTAAACTTGTAAGGGGAAAGGGAGGTTCAGCCGGAGTAGATGGGATCACTATCGAAATGGTAAAAGCTAATCCCGAGAAACACCTGTACCCGGTGTGGAACCGCCTTTCAAGTGGTAGTTATTTTCCACCTGCCGTCAAGCGGGTAGAAATACCGAAAGCAGATGGCAAAGTACGTGCTTTGGGAATACCCACGGTAAAAGACCGTGTTGCCCAAATGGTCATAACCAAAGAACTGGAAGCTATAGTGGAACCTCACTTTTCGGATAGTTCTTTTGGCTACCGGCCAGATAAAAGTGCGCACGATGCCATTGAGCAGGCCCGAACAAACTGCTGGCAGTATGCATGGGTCATTGATATGGATATCAAGGGATTCTTTGATACCATTGACCATGGCCTGATGATACGCTCGTTGCGTCATTTTACCGATGCAAAACATATCATCCTGTATGCAAAACGATGGCTGAAAGCCCCTATCCAGTTGAAGGATGGTACCCAGATCCAAAATATGGAAAAGGGAACCCCTCAGGGAGGGGTAATCAGTCCGCTACTGGCCAATATCTTTCTTCACATTGTATTCGACAAATGGATTGAGAAGGAATTCCCTGATTGTCCGTTTGAACGATACGCGGATGATATTATCATCCATGTAAAGAATGAGCCTTATGCACGAAAAGTCTTAAAGGCTGCACGGGAGAGGTTCGAGGAATGTAAACTTGAACTGCATCCTGAAAAGACTCGTTTGGTCTATTGCAACCGAAAAGGCAGGCGTAAGAAAGGGGAGGCCAAAACTCAGCAGTTCGATTTCCTTGGGTATACTTTCCGTCCCCGTAAACTGATTACCAAAGATGGGAAAATCATGTTCGGTTTTAGTCCCTCGATCAGCCGTAAATCGACCCGTAGCATTGTTGCCACTTGTCGTAAACTGGGTTTTCATCGCTGGACACACCTGGATATCCATCAGCTGTCAAAAGCGTTGGCATCAAAAATCAGGGGGTGGTTGTATTACTACGGGAAGTTTCATTGTTCGGCACTTAAACAAGCTTTCAGGTTAGTGAACCGCAGACTGGTTAAGTGGGCATTTAACAAGTATAAACGCTTTAAGAGAACTAAATCCCTTCGTACGGCAAGGCTCTGGCTGAGACAGGTTTCAAAGAATTTTGCTTACCTGTTTCCCCATTGGTTGCTCGGATTTACGCCTTAGGTTGATTACGAAGAGCCGTATGAATCGAGAGGTTCACGTACGGTTCTGTGAGAGGTTTAGGGGTGAGACTCCCCTTTACCTACTCGACTTTATTTTATCGGTGCATATTTAAAATTCTTAAATCTTACTTTTCCATCTCCCATAGACACCAATCCTATGCGTAAACTTAAAAAGTCACTAAGTACATTGTGATGATAGGAAGATACCTCAAGAGAATTTTCTATTTTAATCCAGTTTTCTCCATCAATACTGTAATACATATCTACTGTATTATTAATATTTTTAAGTCGCAGGTAAACATGATTGTTGATTACATTTTTTTCCGTTGGGAATTGCCAGCCTCTTAAATTTGCTAAAATGTTTTTGTTGTCTGCCAGTATTCCTGAATATATCTTATGACTATAAAAAAGCACTAACCCACCAATGGCATCTCCCTCAATATCAAGTTCTACCTGTGCTGAATATGAATGGTTTGACGGCATGCAAAGTAGTGGTGAACACTCAGCTACAGAATTTCCTGTGGCATTAATAACTATGCTATTATCGACAAAATGGAATCTACTTGTATCATACTCACCAAAAAATTTCCAATTTGGTTTTAAGGTTTTACATTTAAAGTTGTCATCTAAGGAGAACACTTCATGTGTATCAATTCCTGCAAGTTTAATAATTGGTTCATCAATTTTAATGTTTTCTGGAATCTTATACCATCCATTATTTGTCCATTCAATAGGCGTAAGTAAAGTTTGACGTCCAATGTTATAATGTCCGTTTTCATATCCGTGAAATATCATCCACCATTCACCAATCGCATCTTTGAATACTGTTCCATGTCCTACAGACAACCATTTATCAGAATTATCCTTTGCCCGAATAATAGGATTGTATGGAGAATTCACCCATGGTCCTAAAGGTGACTTGGAACGTGCCGAAATTACCATATGACCAGTTGCAGGACCAGCAGTACCACCTTCTGCTACTGTCAGATAATAATAATCACCTCGCTTGAAAAGTTTTGGGCCTTCCAAACAAAAACATTCAATCGTCCAATCTCTCGGGATTGGCCACCCATCATAAGTATGATTGAGCTCTCCAACTACTGAAAGGCCGTCTTCAGATAAAGGCACATAACCTCCACTGCTAAAATATAAATACCGATTACCTTCTTTGTCTACTAAATGTCCCGGGTCGATATTTCCCACTTTTAAATCAATCGGGTCGCTCCAAGGCCCACCAATTGAATCTGAAACTACAACATAATTTGTGTTATTGGCTGGAAAATAAATATAGTATTTATTATTGTATTTTACTAAATCAGGAGCCCAAACCGAACCTACATATTTTGTCAATGCACTCGTAACAGGAGTCCAATTAATCAAGTCTTTTGAATGCCAAATAGTCAATCCGGGATAATATTCAAAAGATGAATGTACTACATAATAATCGTTGCCATCAACCAAAAGACTTGGGTCTGGATAATCTCCAGAAAAAACAGGATTTATAAAAAATTCAGCATTTGTAAAGCTTGTATCAGTTTGATATTGTGCATTTAATATCAAACATGCAATTGATAGAAATAGTGTTATAAATGTTTTCTTCATATCTTATAATTATTTCTCATAAATGTAATGGTTTTTGTGTCAAGTCTCTATGTTGAATTTCTGCTGTTAAATGTGTGCTAACTAGTTTATATATGTAACAAACTTACATCTATTCTGCTCTTAGCTGCCATATTGTGTACCTTTTGTACAGATCTGATTTTATTACATCCATTGTTATTATATATTCCACCACAAGTTAAAAAATAACCCTAATCCGGCCATAAGTTATTGATAATTAATTGCCTTGGGTACAGAGTAGTCAAAGACTACCTTATAGAAACGGCGTAGTCCGGAGACAACCGTTGGGGAACAAGTCGCAGACCTGCCTGCTGCAGGCAGGCTTGCGCCATGTGTGGAAGTAATATTTGTTAGTTGCTAAGTATAATTTACCACACGATGCAACCGAATCCCGATTTATCGGGATGAGCTCGACGAAGTCAATCGTGCGGTAGCGGGGGAAATACCGGGTACTACCAGACACCATTGATATCAGGCTTTGCAAGAATTACATGAACTAAAATAGGTTGAAAGATCATTAACGCTCCATCAATGAGTCCTAATATTAGTCCAAGTTTAATATTGAAAAAAAGTAATACTATTCCAAGAACAAGCAAACCTGCAAACACAGGAACTACAATAGCTCCTATACCTCCCATATCAAGCATATGGGGAATCTCACGGACGATTTTGTGCATAAGCTGAATTAACATAATGGCAATTACAGCTTGAATATAAATTGAAAACCTAACTCCTTTATTTCTTTCATTTTATCTTATTTCTTTTTATTTTTTCGAAAATATAATATTTCCCATTTTTATCTTTTAATTTCAACGGACCATTATCTGTCATTAGTTTTTCCATATCTTCTGTCTTAATTTTTTTTCTTGAATATATATTTATACCTAAACCACTTTTAACGGAAATAATTCCTCCTATTCTTAATACTCTATATAATTCTTTAATTAAAACAGGACGATTTTTAATCATCGGGAGTATATTATATAATAAAACAATATCTACCGATTTATCTGGAAGTGTAGTATCTAAATTTGAAATAATTGTATCTATATTTACCAATTCTTTTTTCCTTATTTTCTTCTCTACAGTTTCAATAGCTAAGGGATGGATATCTAAAGCATATACCTTGCCTTTCTCTCCAACTATCTCTGAAGCAGGTATTGTATTAAATCCTATACCACAACCATAATCCAAAATTATATTTCCGTTTTTAATTCCGGTTAATAAAACTTCATACTTTTTATTGCGGAAGATTCCTCGTATTCTCATAACTATTGTCATCATCCTAAAAATGAAATTTGTCATTGGTTTGTCTTTTATCACTTTTGCATCCTCCATTTCAGGATCATAAACCGATTTTCTTGTTGCTTTTATTCTAAATTCCATCCCAAGTTAAAAAATAACCCTAATCCGGCCATAAGTTGTTGATAATTAATTGTCTTGGGTACAGAGTAGTCAACGACTGCCTTTTGCCTGTGACATAGTCCGGAGACAACGCCCAGCTGGGGGGATTTGGCGTTATTTTTGAGTTACTAATAAATATTCTTAGCATTTGTACAAAACATCTTTAATATTTATTAATGTTAAATGTATAACAAATCAATAAATTAAAAAGGAGGTGCTATCATGAGTTGTAAAAAAAATAGGTCTGATGATACTCTGTACAAAGTGTATAAAAAGGACGGTTCTACTGAACAGATTCGTCACCCTCGTTCATGTGGATGTGATCCAAGTAAACTAGCTGGAGAATCGAAATGGTGGGGAAGAAAAATCAAGGTAGATTGGGATGACGTTGTCAGTATTAATGAGCAAGATTAAATCCTTCTCTCATTTTGTTCAGTGAAAATTAATGCAATCGTGCGGTAGCGGGAAAAACTGTTTTGAACATTGAACAGAGTTATTGTATTGACAACCAACAACAAAATCTCCTCCTTCAATAGCTGCCAATACAATTTCTTCAATAACTTTACCATGAAATAGCTACGATTTAATCACCTAATGTTTGTTTAAATCGTAGCTATTTCTTTCGTATACCATAAACCAATTAATCTATGATTATCAGTTTTAGAATATTACTTTGAGTATTTGTTTTAACCTGTACGAGGTAGATATTATTCTCATTAAGATCTTCACGATATATGATCTCACGGTATATTCCGGGTGATACATTTTTATTTTCAACGGAGTATATCATTTTACCTGTAATGTCAATAATATTTATTGTGATATCCGTGTAGTTATCTACAGTATATTCAATAATGCCTGAAGTAGCTATAGGATTAGGATAAATAGTAACTTTCAGACTGTTATCAGTAAGTGGTTCATCAATTCCGGTAACAGATTTCGTATTAATGAAAGTTACTTTAAATATACCACCTTCATTTGCAGCAATATTTAACGTTCTGGTATCCCTGTTAAAATTATCAAAAGCAATACCATCCAGTTCTACTTCATCAATCTTAAGGTAATTATCTTCAATAGCCAGTGGATACAGACTTACCTCTTGTGCTTGATCACTTGCGTCAATAAAGTAATATAATTCAACGGGTTCTTGTTTATAAAATAAGTTTCCATACAAATATACATAGTATACCAATTCAGTTGAATGATATCCTGCTTTATCGTAAGATCCCTTATCCATTAAACCTGGATTACCCTGTCTATCAGTCATCATATATACTTCACCGTATTCAGTATCTACAAAATTATTCATAAAGAAATCGATAGAACCATCGGCAACTTCAATAAACCTGTTTTTATCATCCTCATCATTGCTGACGTAATAATTCATGATACCGCTTGTGTATGCCTGCTCAGTTTCCCAGAACAATTTATAAGTAGTATTAATAGAACCATCAGACCAGTCATAAGCTGAATAAGGCGCTCCATAATAATAATCATAAGCCCCGTTATCCAACATATCGTACATTAACTCTTTAGCTGCTTCACGATATCGTTCTTGTGGATTTACAAGGAATGCTCTTGCCAGGCACCATGCCGTTTTAAACATATGACCAATATACCCATCACTACCTGGTTGTACCTCCCAGTCGCTGTTGTATAAATCAGGAAAACCAATTGCTGCCGATTCCATCCCAGGTATCATGTGTTCTTCAATATTATTAGCCAATTGTTCCAGCCTTGTATAGAAGAAAGGATCTTTTGTTAACAGGTACATATATAATCCGTGAGTTGTAATTCCGTCTACTGTTGCCGTAAAACCTTTTCCGCTGGGATTACTCCAATCGAGATCTGCTATATCATAATATCCATAATAATTCTCTCTGTCATCCCACATGTTTTCGTTGATAATATTTAATGAATTATTTAGCATTTCCCAGTGTACATGTTCATTGAAAGCATTTCCTGATATTTCCTGATTACTAAAACGTGCTCCTGCAGTTGCATCAGCCATGGCAACCATACCCAAATTGGCATAGTGTTGAAAAAATATATCTATGTATGTATTTGTTTCCGATATTTCTCCATTGGCATCAACACTTCTATACCAGACACCATTTGTTTCATTCCATAAATAATTGTACATAAATTGTAAAGCACTATTAGCATAACTTAAATAAGCCGTGTCGCCGGTTACCATAAAGGCACGGGCAAATGCATAAGCATTTTGTGTTTGACTAATCATTGTTTTAATATCATCTGTTGGATTTCCTTCCTGATCAACATTAGTAAAAAACCCCCCATACTCTGAATCATAAGCAGTTTTCCAGAAATCGGCCCAGTTGCTGACAAATGGTTTGGCCAAATCAGGATTTTTTAAATACATGCTTTTAACAGTATATGGCCCGGAAGGAGCCTCTTCTTTAGTAACTGTTACAACCCAGTCTTGAGCAATGGTATAGTTATTTTCCTGATCAATATATCTAACGTTATATGTTACCGGATTAGTAAAATCTTGTTGGCCTCCAGAATACTGAATTTCATTATCAACAATATAATCGATATTACTTGCTTTAATAAAATTTGTAGTGAGGTTTGTTACCGAAGTATTTGGATGCACTTTTATTTCTATAGTATGATTATCATTATTAATTACCGTGGGTTCAATTTGACCTTCAACAGTAAAGTATACAATATCAGTAGGATCATAAATACTCCAGGTAATATCGGTATATTCAAAATTCTTCCATTCGATATAATACGTTTTACCTGCCTCCAGTTGAAGGGCAATACCATTTTTATCAACATTAATACAACCAGAAGTTTCAAAATAATTGCATTCACAGTCGCAATCTTCTTTAATGAATAAATCGGCATATTGTTCTTCGTCTTGAATACTTCCAATTACTTTGTATTCATTTTCAGCAGGTGTGTACTTGTACCAGTAGTCATTTTTTTCAGATGGGACAACATATTTTACTCCTTTATCTACCTGTATACTTGAATCGCATATTTCTCCAGCCGTAAAATCTCTTTCACTTATTGTCCATTTTGCAGATGTAACATCATTCTTATGATAAAGATTTATATAATAATGACTTCCCGAATCAGCGGGGAACTCTAAAAATTTACAGTCAGAACAATTATTATCCCAAATCATCCAGTCCGGAGTATACATTTGCACGGTGTCTTTATGAACAATTATCGCGCGAATATCCCAGGTTCCATTTCCAAACCCACAAGTTGAGATTGTAATCATTTTATTCATATCAGCTTCAAATTTATACCAGGTTTCCGTTGAATTATTAATTGATGATAATTCAATAGTGTCATTTATTTCAACAGGAATTGCTAATTGATGAAACTCGCCGGGTTCCGGATTATATTCAATTAAATACCAGTTGTACGTTGGTTGTTCTGTATTCTCATAAAGAGTCCAACGTATATAGTACCGCATTGAAGAATCTACGGGTATAACCAATTGTATCTGATTATCACAGAAATAGTAATTTGCACTAATCCCATCTTCCAAACTATCATAAACCATGACTTCGGTATCAAGCCCTGTAAGACCACAATTCCCAATGGCTACATAACCATTAAAATCAGGTGTAAAATGATAATACTGATCAGTTACACTGGCATCTGCAATATTATTCGTATCAAAGGATGCCTGAACTGCTGTTTCGAATGATGTGCCTCCTTGAGCTGAAATATAACTACATATCGAAAATGTAATTAATATACTTATCAATAACTGTTTAATTTGTTTCATAATTATTTGTATTTAAGATTATTAAATACATGATTTTCATACTTTTTTATTTTATTTTGCCCAAAAGTTATCGAATTTTGCACATATGCAACCATAATTTACTCATTATTATATGACGCTTTGATTCAATAAATCCCTTTTATGATTTAATTTTTAATATTCCTGTTATTTATAAATATTTTCCTAACGGTTCTCCTGTATAGTGTCATTTGACGCTTTAAATGTATTAAATTTTCCGACAGCAGTATGTTTATAAATTGTAACTATGTTAAATGTTTGCAGCGCCTGCCAAATGCACTATACACGATGTTGGCAACCGTTAATTATATTCATTATGTATACTAAATTCCCCCCATGGATATTGTTTTCTTATCAAACAAAAAGAGCCATCTATATCTTTGGTCAGGTCAATCTCAAAAATTAATTGTTCTTGTTCTCCTATATACGGCTCAATAAATCGAACTTGATACTTTTTTGAAGTAACTCCATTTAGCTCTATATTCAAATCATATAGACAATTGCATTTACATAAAGCTGCTGCTTCGAATTCTTTTATTATGATTGTATCACTATTTAATTTGACATCACAATATAGACTGTCGGGACAACAATTAAATCCTGAATTTATGTGTTTAATTGTCAGCTTATTGCTAGAATTATCGTATGAATATTCAATACATGATAAAGTATCAGGAGTATTTATTGTACTAGTCCCTGATTTAAAATCACTTTTGCAGGTCGAGTTTTTTATTAATTTTCCACTTAAATCGAGTTGGTTAGTATTGTCGTTCCCTTTTTCACAGCCAATAAAACCAATAAAAAAGAAAATCAAGATTAAACTAATTGTTGTCTTCATATCAATGTCTTTTAGTTTTATCATAAGATGCTTTAAAATCATAATACGTTGCGTTGGAATCTTTTTGTATCGTACTGATTTAGGTTTACACTTTTTTGAAGGGTAATATTCAAATATAACTTTTGGTTTTTATCCAGAGGTACACCTCTGGATAAAATTCACTTGTTCCATTTTTTTAGTTCGTATTTTCCGATTCGATGGGCTTCCCAGGGAGTCATCATCTGACAGCTCAAATGAGGTCTTTCATAGTTGTAAATCTTAGAATACGGGGGGTAGTCAAAGACTGTCTTTTGGGAACAGAGTCGTCCGGAGACAACCTTAGGGTACAAGTCGCAGACCTGCCTGCAGCAGGCAGGCTTGCGCCATGTAGGAGAGTAATGTTTGTTAGTTGCTGAGTATACTTTGCCACACGATGCAACCGAATCCCGATTTATCGGGATGAGCTCGACGAAGTCAATCGTGCGGTAGCGGGACTCTTTCATAGTGTATAAAGAGATAATGTAATCTCATCGTAAATATCCATAAATCATACTGTTTGTATAGATAAAATCTCCAGTGAATTTTATTTATTAATTGTTATCTCTGCATAATTTTCCAGGCGATCCCTGAGTATTTTAGACGTTATACCCCTGGAGACAAGCCATTTTTCAAAGTTGGGATCGCGATTCATCAATTCGACAAATTGTTCCGCGCTATTTGCCGACAGCGTATAATCTTTAAATTTTTCTGCAACATTTCCGGAAAGATCTGCGTTAATATCGAGAATCTTAACCGGTGATTCGTTTGAAAAGTCAAATGAATCAAATGAAACATAACGAATATCTTTGCCAGCTGACGTCCGGAAAAAAACTTTTAACCGCTTTATATCACATACAATCGACCATTGTGTCCATTTCGTTTGATCTATTACTGCTTCTACCTGCCTGAGAATATCAAATCCGTAGTCTATTATATTAGGTGAAACTGAATTCTTGTAGTTCTTTAGCATATATGCTGCCTTAACAAACCTGCTATTGATATCGGTTTTATCGGAAATAGGAATTTTTTTATCTCCACCAAAACCTTCATACGTTTTAAGTGTGTCAAGTTCCTGAGAATACTCAGTATTCATCAGTGCGTTAACTGGCAGGCTTTCTCCGGAATGGACAGCCGGTTCTCCGTCAATATATTCAATAACCGCGCACCTGCCAGTGCTGTCACAGGTAAAAAAATGCCATCCCCATCCGTCCAGCGCTATTTCAGAAGTGCTCTTTATTACCTGATCGACAGATTCGAAATTATCTAACACGTACTGCATCCACTGTGCCATAAAAAGCTTTGGAAGTGAATCGTTTTCAATAAATTTTGTTTTTCCAAGACTCATTTCCCAGATACATAATCCGGATTCATTCATACCGCCATCCGGAAAATCTCTTGCTATAGGATTGACCGTTATAGAACCGTACTTCGAAGTCCAGGTTATTTCGGGCGTCTTTCTTTTTTCTGATGAAGTGAGCTCATCCCATGAACGACCTGTTTTATACACATTCCTTTTATTGACCACAACGATACCTTTAATAACCATTTGCATATCAAGATTATGGCCAAAGATCTGTTCGGAATCATGTTTCAGCATAAATGTTGAACATGAAAAACCGCTCTGAGAAAGAATACCCGCTGGGGAAAAAAAACAAACTAACAAACTTACTATAAACCAATTAATTGAATTCTTCATTGCATTTTCTCCTTTATAAAAGATGATAGATTTTATTAAATTAACAATTGTTGCATCAACAACTACATGATAATTCAGTGCATACCCTGTTCATACAAGCTGCGTGATCTTAAAATACAGGTGGAGAATGATTGGTCTCATTTTATCTTTTTAGCAGAAAAAATCATCTTTTCCCCTTCATAATATGCAACCATCTTTGCTATCCTATCTGTATCATTTTTAAGAAATTCAATGTTAATATCCAAATATTCAAAAAAGAATTTATTTTGCGCTTGAGGATATAAAATATGCGGAGCTTCATTATTTTTCATTAGTTTTAAAATGCCGGGTTCTCTGGTCAAAGTGAAAAGATCTCCGTCTGTGCTTTCATACGTTCCGACATACTGCTCTAGAATTTCATCGGACAGAGTTACTATTTCAGGATTATCAGAATTCTTGAATATATGATTTAATAGAATTTCCCCTATATCAAGTGATTCCTTAATAACATTCAAATAAACATTCTGGCCATTATCTCCATTGGTTAAAACGACTATGCCTCGCTTTGATTTCGGCAGGAATACAGCCTGAGTTCTTACACCGCGATCCGAACCGTAATGCTCCAAAGCATACTCTTCTTCAGGCAGGTCTCTTACTACACCCCAACATAATCCCTGATCATAATGTGTTTTTCTCCTGACCTGGGTGCCTATCATATCATTAAAAAGGTCCGCGGAAAGCCCCGCTCCATTCATCACATCAATTCCGAATTTACAATAATCTTCGACTGTCGTAAGTAAACTAGCACCGGCATTTACACCTCTCTCCTTCGATGTTGCCTGTTCATGCAGGTTCCCTTCAGCATCGTGCCAGAAAGCAAATCTTGATTCATCCATATTTTTATCCCAGTAAAAACGGGTGTCCTTCATGCCGAGTGGTTTAAACAACACTGAATCGGACAATTGTACCAATGATCTTTTAAACTTGTTTTCCAGAGCATGTGCTAAATACACTAAGCCTTCTCCCGAATAATTATAATCTGTTCCCGGCTCAAAATCAAAGGCCAGTTTTTTCGTTGGATGCATCCAGCGCCAGTTAGGAAAGCCTGTCTGGTGACTTAGTACGTGGCGTGTGGTCAGTTTTTTATGCAGAGGATCATTTGCAACTTCCGGATCAACCCAATAATGAAAAAGGGGTTCGTCCAAATCCCACAGTCCAGCCTCAACTAATTTTAAAGTCAGCATTGCTACAACAGGTTTGGTCATGGAAGCTACATTAAAAATGGTGTTATCAGGTGCGGGAACACCTTTTTTGAGTTCTCCAAATATCTCTATATACTTGATTTTCCCATCTTCTATTATGCCAACTCCTACCGTCGGCACATGGTTTTCAGCCATCCATGCTGGTATTTTTTCCACAAAACTGAAATTCACTTTGGTGTTTATTTGTGCACTCAGTGAGATTTCAATTAAAAGAATCTGAAAAACAAATAGTAATAGATTCTTCATGATATTGTATTTATTAAATGCAATAAATGTAACCGAATGAATAAAACTATGTGTCACTATAATGTAATATGTTGTAAATAAATGTCATGAACAGTTTTATTTTTGAATATATCATATTGAAATCAAGTGACTAGTGCTTTTAAAATGTTTGCCAACTAGTTTATATATATACCAAACTTACAGATAATATATATAGCTGCTATATTCCGTACCTTTTGGTACAGATCTGATTTTATTATATCCATTGTTATTTTATATTCTGTTACAAGTTAAAAAACAATCCTCACACGACCATAAGTTGTCGGCAATTCGTTACCTTGGGTACAGAGTAGTCAAAGGCTGCCTTTTACCTGTGACGTAGTCCGGGGACAACCTTAGGGGCACAAGTCGCAGACCTGTCTGCTGCAGGCAGGCTTGCGCCATGTAGGGGAGTAGTATTTGTTAGTTGCCAAGTATACTTTACCACACGATGCAACCGAATCCCGATTTATCGGGATGAGCTCGACGAAGTCAATCGTGCGGTAGCGGGGAGCATAACAAAGTCAATACAAGAACTCGATATCTATATTCAGCCAAGGTATTAATGGTGACTATAACAATAAAAAAGCCCGAAATCATTACTATTGATTTCAGGCTTTTAACAAGGTCTCTCCAAAGAAAATTAGTGCATAATTATCGTTTTACGAATCTAACAGTAAGATTATCGTCTGTTCTCAACAAGTATATTCCCATTGGTAGAGTGGTAATATCAATACTTTCAATTGTATTACCACTTAATATTACAGAACCGGTAATATTGATTATCTGATAGTTAACAGGTGCGTTTAATCCGGTAATGGTTAACAAATCTGATGCAGGATTTGGAAATACCGACAACCTATTATTCTGAACAGATTGAACTGCACTCGGGCTGGTTTCTATCATATAGGCCACAGCATTTAAAAATATGGTTTTGGCATCATCATTACCGTTAAATGCCGACATAACATTGCCCTCTTCAGGGCAGTTGTCGCCTTCTACAACAAAGCCCAACCACATGCGAGCAGAACTTGCTACCGGAGCCAAAATATCGCCTCCATTATAAAATGATTCATCTTTACTCCATTCTGCAGCAATAATCCCGTTATCCGTTGGATCTTGTGCCAGGATAGTTCCATTTCCTGCATCTACAGGGGTTCCACCATCATCTATTAAAAATTTTTCATTTCGCGTGGTGCCGGGTTGAACTACTTCAAGAAATCCGGTGGAAACGTCAACACCATTGAAAATCTCATGACTCTGAACATCGGCAGGAATAGTAATACTGTCTGAAGCATGACATGATAATGCAGTAGAATTGATCCACCTCCACCGGCTATTACGCATGATCCATGGACTCAGTGATAGAAGAGGAGCTTCCACATCAGCCCATTGCTGCATAACAGCTTCAGCTTCTCCATGACCCGCCGTAGCACCGTTCCGACTGAAAATAACCAGGTCTGCTCCATTAACGGAATCCAGCTTTTCGGCCGTAAGTTCACCTGAATAATCCAATCCCCTCTTAACAGTGTAACTTGCTTCTGTTAAAATATCAAGTACACTCTGGTCGTCAGTGCCTGATCCTACCACCAAAATATAACCATTCTGGGCAGAAACACTCATCTGTATGCACAGATATGCTAATGTAAATAATTTGTAGAGTTTCTTTTTCATAGCAAAGAAATTAAGGGTTATTAGTATATCAAATCGAGTTTAACCATACAAGATCGGATATTACAATTAAAAACACAGGTACAAATGATACATCGATTGCAAAATTTGATACAAAGGCTGATTTTTTGATAATTACAGCTTTATGAAAAAGAAGTGAGTGGCGATTTTATAATTTGTTAGTAGTGATCAAGTATTCAGATGGCGACTTGCCATACTGCTCTTTAAAACATTTGGAAAAATATCCTGGTGTTGAGAAGCCCACGTTAAAAGCAATTTCAGTTATGTTGTATTGTCCAGTTTCGAGAAGTTTAATGGCCTTTTTTAACAGGGTTGATCGAATAAATTCAGTAGCTGTCTGGCCTGTGATAGCTTTAATTTTACGATAGACATTTGTCCGGCTCATTAAAAGGTGGGTCGCCAGATTTTCAACAGTAATACCACTGTTTGATGAATTTTTGTCGATGTACTCAATAATTTTTTCAAGGAATTTCTTATCTAAATCATTACTAAAACTTTCATTTGGAACCAGATAAATGTCCTGGCTGAAACGTTGGTATAGTTTGCGTCGAGTTTCAATGGTTTTATCAATAGTAACTATTAGATGCTGAACATCGAATGGTTTGGTTATATAAGCGTCTGCCCCGGTTTCAACACCCTCAATCACATCGGAGGTCGAAGCCATTGAAGTCAGCAATATTACCGGAATATGGCTGGTCGGCATTTCATTTTTAATGGTGTGACACAATTTAGTACCTGAAAGATTGGGCATGGCAATATCACTTAAAATTAAATCGGGAATTGAATCCCTGGCTATTTGCAGCGCCTCCATTCCATCAGCCGCTTGACGTATCTGGTACTTTGGAGAAAGAATTGATGCCAGATATTCCCTTAGTTCAACATTATCCTCAACAATCAACAATAAAGGAGAATGAGTTTTGGATATTATGGCATCGCCATTATTTTCTTCCGTATTTTTATTACTATATGATACAAAATATTCACCCGATTCATCCAAAAGTTCATTTTTATCAAAAAGCTCGTTTCCTAACGGAATTTTGAAGGTAAAACAAGTTTCTTTCCATTTCTGGCTTGTTACGCTAATATTACCATGATGCAGCTCGACTAAACTTTTTACCAACGCTAACCCAATACCTGTTCCTGTAATATTATTGTTTTCCTCTTCGGGACTTTGATAGAAGCGATCAAATATTTTATCGATGTATTGCTGAGAAATCCCTCTTCCGTTATCTGTTATAGAAATTGTCGCATATACTCGCCCGTTCTCAGTTTCCTGGTCAATTCTTAAAACAATATTGCCATTGTCCTGCGTAAATTTAAACGCATTCGAGAGCAAGTTACTTATGATTTTTTCCATTTTGCCTTTATCGACCCAGGCATCGAGTTTATTTAACATCGATTCGCAGCTGTAATTAATATTCCTACGTCTGGCCTCAGCGATAAACATCTTGTGAACTTCATCGATAAATTGGATCAAATCAACTTTTTGAACTTTCATTTTCAATTGTCCTTCACCTGATTTTGTAAAGTCCATGAGTTCATTTACCAAACCAAACAATTTATTGGCATTACGAAAGATTGTTTCGACACGCGTTTTAATAGTATTTTTCAATGATTCCTGGTTTAAAATTTCTTGTAAGGGAGCCAGTATTAAACTTAAGGGTGTACGAAACTCATGTGATACGTTGGCAAAAAAGCGGATTTTCATCCTGTTAAGCTCTTCGCTTTTTTCATGGTGTATTTTCTCCAATCGTAGTTTTTCGGCCTGATGCGATCTAATGATTAATAGTTTGATAAATCCCCATAGAATAAGAATAAAGCAAGTTATGTATAACAGGTATGCCAACTTTGTTTTCCAGAAAGGAGGAAGGACCGTAATTTCAAGTTCAATAGGATCCGGATTCCATATTCCTTCATTGTTCGAACCCATAACCTTAAAAGTATATTTTCCGGCATCAATATTTGTATAGGTTGCATATTTTTCCTTGTCGGTTTTTATCCATTCTTTATCGAAACCCTCGAGCATATAAGCATATTGATTTTTTATGGGATGTGTATAATTTAGTGCAACAAACTCGATCATAAATGATGTTTGTTTATGATTCAACGTTATTCGTTTGGTTTCGCTAATATTTTTGTTAAGCGGGGAACCTTCTGCACCAATTACAGCAGGGGTGTTAAATGTTTTAAAACCCGTAAAATAAACCGGAGGAATATATGTGTTTGGTTTAATGCTATCAGGAAAAAAGGAAATAAAACCGCTATTGTTCCCAAAGAAAAATTCACCCGTTTGGGTTTTTAAACATGCCCGTGGGTTAAAGCTATTTGAAAGAAGCCCATCATCAACTGAATAATTTTTGAATGTTTTTTTTTCAATATCAAATTTTGATATACCGCCATATGTACTTAACCACAAACAGTATTTTTCGTCTTCGACTATCCCGTTGATAGTATTATTTGGGAGCCCATTTTCTTTCCTGTAAATCGTAAATGTACCATTTTCTTTGTCTAGCAGGTTCAAACCATCATCGGTTCCTATCCAAATATTATTTTGGCTGTCTTCAAATATTGTTGCAATGTTGAAGCTACTTAAACTTTGAGGATCTGTAGTGTGTTGATACGCTTTAAATACCCTTTCTCCATTAATGGTCCGGATACTGATTAAACTGAATGAAACCCCAACCCATATAGTGTTTTCTGAATCCTGAAACAACGCCATTACAAATGCATCATCCGCTAATTGCGTTTTGGCAGAACTATCTACTATTTTTTTGAAATTATTATGTACTGAATCATACATGAGTAATCCATTTCGGGCAGTACCAGCCCAAATATAGCCTTCATTATCCTCCATAAGACAAAAAATACTACCTGGCCGGTTAAATGCCTCAAGCTCAAAGTTTTTAATTTTCTTTCCGGAATTATAATACACTTCAATGCCCCCTCCCCAGGTGGCTACCCATATCCTTTGCTTTGAATCGCATAAAACATCAATTACTGCCTTACTTGACAGTAGCGAATTGTCTATTTTATTTGTGAATTTTCGGGTAGTTAAATCAAAACTACTAATACCTCCACCGTCAGTTGCAATCCAAAGGTTTCCTTTATTATCTTCAGCAAATCCAACAACATTATTATTAACAAGGGTTTTTGAATTAAAAGGATTTCTTTGAAAAACCTCGAATTTTTCAATATTTTCGTTGATGAAATTTAACCCATGGTTATATGTGCCTATCCAAAGAATGCCAATGCTGTCCTGATAGAGTGCCCAAATAGAATTACTACTAATCCCTTGTAAGTTTCCATCTTCTGTTTTATACAACTTAAATTTGTTCGAATTTACAGGTAAAACATTAAGCCCTCCATTCTCGGTTCCAATCCACAAATTACCTTCGTTGTCACAAATAAGAGATAAGATATCGTTGGAACTTAAATTTCCGGGCAAATCGGATCCCTGAAAGTGTTGAATTTGCCAATCCTTACCTTTATCGACTATTTTATATAAACCATTTCCGTATGTGCCCGCCCATAGGTTATTCTCATGGTCGAAACAGATCCTTTTTACATGGCTGCTTTGTAATTCTGTGGCAAGTTTATTGTCGCTCTTAAAATGGATAAATCTTCCGGTTTCAATAGTAAACAGATCTAATCCATAGTTTGTGGCTAACCATATTTCATTGTTCTTACCCGAAATGATATTGCTGATATAATTTGTTGAAACAGATGCTGGATCTTTATCATTATGTGTATAAGTAAATAAACTATCATTTTTCGGATTATATACATAAATTCCCTGACCGGAAGATCCAATCCAGATATTGCCGTTTTTGTCCTCATATAAACAAGAAATGTATGAAAACCTGTTTCTTCCAATACCTTTAATGACTCTAAAATTATCCTTTTCCCTGTTGTAAATACAAACGCCTATGGTTGTCCCGATCCACAAATTATGGTTACTATCTTCAAGAAGTGCATTGATATTATTATTTACTAAACTGCTGGAATCATTTGGATTGTAAGCGTACAAAGTAAATTTGGTGCCATCATATTTGTTTAACCCTTCGCTGGTACCAAACCACATGAAGCCTTTATAATCCTTATGAATACACTTAACATGAGGATTAGAAAGACCATAATTTATGGATTGAAAATTAATCCTGTCATTTTGGCCAAGACATATATTATTACTTAAAATGATTATTAATAATATATGTAAAATGATCCGTGTAAATGTTGTGTAAGAATCCATGTTGACTAAAAATCTCCTACAAAATTATATTCTCATATCTGATTTTATTACATCCATCGTTATTATATATTCCACCACAAGTTAAAAAATAACCCTAACCCGGCCATAAGTTATTGATAATTAATTGTCTTGGGTACAGAGTAGTCAATGGTTGCCTTTTGGAAACGGCGTCGTCCGGAGACAATCTTAGGGGCACAAGTCGCAGACCTGCCTGCAGCAGGCAGGCTTGCGCCATGTGGGGGAGAGTAATATTTGTTAGTTGCTGAGTATACTTTACCACACGATGCAACCGAATCCCGATTTATCGGGATGAGCTCGACGAAGTCAATCGTGCGGTAGCGGGGGACTCACGAGATCGCTTCGCTAAGTTGTGATCGGTGACATAACACGCACCTACCTGACCAATCTCCCTGGTTGGCGCCGACCTGTAGTTCCTGATACAGGGCATATTTTTTGGTTTTCCATATAATAAATTGTAAATTGCCAATCATATCGGTAGTGGAAATCGAAGGCAGGCTAGGATTAATCCAATCAATCACCGGGGATTTCATTGAAAAATTGGCGTAATGAGATAGGGATTGAGGAACACTTAAAAACGGAAAACTATATTCTAAGTTTCGATAATATACTTCAATAAAACGTAAAATTTCAAGAGGTACAATTATGGAAAATATGAAAAGAAGGGAATTTCTAAAAAAAGGGGGGAAAGTACTATTAGTAACCTCTTCTTTCAGTGTTGTAGCTATACTGCCTGCCTGCGAAAAAAAAGATGATGATACTTTCAATGACGGATACTATTCTGACGGATACTATTCTGATGGGTATTATTCCTAAGGTTGCCACGTGCCGAAGATTGCTTTTTTAATTGATACAACCCTGGATTTCATTGGCGGAGCCGAACTCAGTAATCTGGCAATTATTCAAAAAGGGAATGATCTAGGCTTCGAGATAACACAGGATAATTTAGAGGATTATAAGGTTACCAAACACCTTATTAAAAGCTCTGATCTTGTTATCCTGAACGGACTTGTAAATTGTAACTATGAGTTCCGCCTGATTGATTGGTTAATTAAAAGCCGAAAGCCATATGTGCGCTGGGAACATGATTATGGTTTTTGTACAAGACGCTCTGTATATTGCTTTACGGATCCCAAACTGGGGAATTGTTGTAACGCCACCCGGTACCACGCCTACCAAAAGCTCTATGCGAATTCCTCCCTGAACATATTCAATTCTCCATTTCATCTGAAAATTCATCATGAATTTTATGGCAACGCTCTGGAACCTGCTTTGGTGCTTCCTCCACCTATCCGGGTTGACAAGATCAGGGTGAAAGATAAAAAGGAGGGAACTGTTGCTTTTGTTGGAAGGCTTAATAAAATGAAAGGAGCAGATGAATTTTATCAATATGTAGTATCTCAACCTGATGCTGCTTTTTTTATTTGTGGCGAAAATCAGATTCGAAAGAACCTCCCCGATAATGTTCATGTATTGGGCGAAATTCCTCATGAGGAAGTGCTGGAACTATTGGGATGGTGCCAGAAATTTTTTTTCAAACCTTTTTGGACAGAGCCAAGTGGTCGGGCAGCCATGGAAGCGTTCCTTTCCGGATGTCAAATGATAGTTAATAACCGGGTAGGAATCACCTCCTTCGATTTTTATCCCCACGATTTACCTAAGGCTAAGAATGCCGTGGCAGAATCTCCTGCATTATTCTGAGATCATATACGTAAAGTTCTTCAGAATCAACTATCATATAGTCCAAAAGTGTATCGAAAAGTACTGATCAAAAAAAGTTATGGGGGCATTGGTGATTATCTGTTAGCCCTTCCGGCACTAAAAAGAACGGCCGAAGTATATCCCAATGCTGAGGTTGCAGCTCCTGAAGCCATGGTTGAATTATTAAAAAATGCGAATGTTCTCCCCAATTTGATCTCTGATAAAGAAGCAGAAGGAAAGTGTATAAACGAAAAAAAATATGACAGGATTATTGATTTTTACAACTATCCCAGTAAAATCGGAAATGACGAGGGTCCAACCATCAGGCTGAAATACCCAACGTATCAACGAATTCCTCAACATGCCAGCAAACATTATATGGATGCGGCACTACGGTTGAGTAGCAAAATAGATACGCAGTGTGACGCCTATCCCTATCTTAACTTAGATACTTCTGAGTACCCTTTGATAAAAAACTATTTTACCATACATCAGGGTGCCGGCTTAAAAAAGAAATGCTGGTCAACGGAAAGTTTTTCAGAATTACTGGTCAGACTTCACAAAGTATTTCCTCATCTTACAGGGAAAATCATCATGGGGAAAAATGACCAAAAGCTTCTTATAGATGGATCAAATGGTTTGGAAACAGTGGTAGGGAAACCCTTACTTCAGGTGGCTAAGATCTTAAAAAATGCTGTTTTTCATGTAGGGAATGATTCCGGAATATCACACTTAGCGGGTGCTCTTAATACGCCTTTAGTGGTTATTCATGGACCCACCGGACCCGGGACATGGTCACCGTTAGCCTCCCAAAAAGAAGTGGTGTATGGTAAACGCGATTGTCATAAACCCTGTAATTATCATGAAGTTACTTCATGTACCAACCAGGTATGTCTTACCTCCATTACTGTGGATGAAGTGCTCGCTTCGATTATGAAACTGGTTAATCGAATGTATCATCATGACTTTGTTTTCCATGATGATACCAAAACCAATACTCCCATAGTATATTTAAATCCTTGTGTGGAAATTCGTAAAGAATCAGAGAATGAATTTGTTTTAAAAAATACAGTTAATGAAAAGACTCTGCTGGTTCATGGCAGTATCACTGAACTCTGTGACTTCCTGCAAGGGTTAAAGTCAGGGATAAATAGCAGCGAACTTCCCATCTCCAATAGGGATATTTTAAAAGTGCTAAAATTATTATATTCTGAAGAATTTGTATTTGTTATTCCATTAATGTTTGGATAGTTATAGTAAGGGAAAAGTAAATACATAGTATGAAAATAATGTTCCAGCCGGTGCGGACTGGCTGTCCCGTCGATTAGCAGGGATCCTTCTTCCGGGCTGGCGCGGAATTGTGAGGCTGTGTAAAAACAAAAGTTAATTGTCTAAGATTTCAATATTTGACTTTTACCTCGTATACCTGACCGAATATTTTTCTAGTTTACAATCATTTTTACACAGCCTCTGCAGTCCGTGACAGTGGCAATAATCTCACCTGCCAAATCCTGCACATATGTTATAGAAAATAAACTCTCTCCTTTATTTGGGATTAATATTTTATTCATTGAATTAGTTGTCTTGTATCGTCCTTGTTTCAATAATAACAGCTAACTTGTTTAAATACGCACCTTTTTTCCACTTTCATTTTTTAATAATCCCGAGTCGTTTTCTTCAATTTACTGCTGCTGAATACTATATCCGTTTGTAAAAGTTTATATACGTTTATTCTCTTAACCTCTATCGGGACTTAGTTCTGCGTTATGCTCGTAATAAAAAATGCTCATTTACTACAGTAAACTGCGTTTTTTCATTAGTTATTCACATTAATAACTAATGTTTTAAATAATTTATTCCAACATTACATATACTTCAAATTGCTGATTTTTATTTTGAGCTAATTCATCTGCCAGTTTTTTACTTAAATCAGCAGCTGCAACATCGATAGCTTCTGCAATTGTTTTATTCATTAATGCATTATAGGAGTTATTAAAAATTATTACTCCGATAGTTGTTCCGATTGGAAATGTGGCAACACCCAAAGGTATCATCCATACTAAATGCCCATTTCCCAGTTTGTTTGTAGCATTCCCAATTCCTTCAATTATTTTTCCATCATTCGATTTTGCAATTAACTTTACAAGCATAAATTTATCTGCTGTTTTTGAAGATTTGGTATAATAACTCATAGTAGAAAATGTCTCCGAAGATTCGCTGTCCCCGGTTGATTTAAGATTAATATCAACATGATTAAAATAAGCTCCTAACTGTCGTTCTAAACATATCTTAGTAACTTTACCAAATGAATTAAAAACATAATTTTGAAATGCCTTTGCATTATCATCATTTATTTTTTGCTTTATTTCTTCACCTGGCTTATCAGTGTATAAAGGAAAACCTATACACTGATATGGAACATCTTCAACAATTTCTTTTCTATGATCCGCTTTTTCAAGGTAACATCCGCATTTTTCAGGCGCAATTAATGTTAATTCAACTGAACCATTGGGAGATTTTTCATCAACAGAGATAGCCTTTGGTGTTTCAAGGTATTGATTATAACCCCAATCCACATCAAAAGAAAGATAAGTAGAACAACCTGTTGTTAAAAGAAAAATACAGGTTATTGCTAATAACAAATATTTTTTACTCATTATTATAAGTTAAATTAGTATTGTTTATCCTGATTATTTAATAACACCGTAAATTACAAAATTTCAGACAATAATAAAAAACCATAATTCCAGTCAAGATTTAATAGAAAGGATTGATCAATGATAACGTCATAATAATCTAAATTCATTTGAAGAGCTGTCATTGCACAATATCCATCAAGCATTGCATAATGTTTAACGCTATCAATAAAATAATTATCCTTATTTTGGCAATAAATAGTCTTGCTTAATCCAAATATTAAGATTATCAGCAATATCTTTAATTTAAAATTTTCTTTTATATGCGCCTCTACCGGCACCAAACCTTAACAACTTAAGTGTGGTCTGTCGGTATTATTGTTTATTTTTTGCTGTTTCTTCAGGCTCTTCTCCGAAATCAACGATTAGCAACAATTTCTCTGATCAATGAAATTTGAATTCATTAATTCCGTAAAAAACGGAGTACAATTTAATTTTTTGCGGAAATAGGGGTTGTGCAACAGTTACGTGTGTTGGCAATAGTTAATTATCAACTAGTTCTTTTATATCTTTACTGAATCCTGGTATGGGTTCATAATATATTTCTCCATCAACTTTATAGCAAGATAAACGTTCAAAGTATCCATAATTTATTCGTTGAACTAATCCTAATGTACAACCTATTCCATCTATTATGCAATTGGGGAAAATTAAACCATTTGAATTTATGTCATATACTTTTCTAAAGATACCATTAGTTTCAATACTATCAACTCTTGCAACAGTAGTAAAGGATGCTCCTTCAGTTATCCAAATTTCTATGGAATCATTCAAATCAAGATCAAATTGATATAATAGTACCTCTTTGCTAAAAGAAGAATAATATACATTATAACTTTGCTCATCTTGTCGGATACCTCCTTTACATTCAATATTATATAAGTAGGCAGTATCTTGTTCTTCAGTATAAATATATTTTTCTTCCTTTACACGCCAGAGCTTTTTATAAATTATACCATTTGAGATTGTATCACCATCGATGTAGTACTGATACAAGGTATGGATTTCACCGTAAGGAAAATCTTGTACTGTACCAACATAATTCCAGCGAACATCATTATTTAAAGGAATTAAAAACTTATTGAGGCTAATATCTTGTTCTGATTCATAATCTTTTTCACAAGCTATTAATAGTAGTAAAAGAAAACTTAATAATGGTTTTAGTGCCTTCATAATAACTGTATTAATTATTGCTAACGGTCCCGGTATAGGGCCAGTAGCGGATTTCAGCGCTGCGTTCTTATCCCCGGTAACCGTTTTTTGCACAAGATACAAAAGTTTTGCAACCCACAAAGACAGCTATTGGCTCTATACCGTGTTATATGCTGGCAAAGATTAGTTTAAGAATGGTTCTAATTTCTTAATAATTATTTTTGATTGTTTATAGTAGAGCTTAGCTCTATTTTCGTCAATAGAATTTTGCGTTGCATCTAAGAAGATAATTATCACTTTACCTTTTAGGAAAAAGAATATCTCATGAATAAATAAACCTGCAATATATGAGTCATCAAATTCCGTTACATAACAAGTATACATAGTATCATCTATTTTATACTTTTTAGTACTCACCTTATCTAATGATTTTTCATCAATTTCCGCAATATACAATGGTCCGCTAAAACCTAGAGAATCTAAGATATCAAGATAATTTAAATTGAGAATACTAATATAACCATCAGGGGTTCCTATTGCTCGATTATTAGCAAATGGAATATATTTTCTACTTTTCGAATAGTTTATGAGGGTAAAATATTCTGTACTATCATTAAGAGATTTAATATAATCTATAATTCTAAAATATTTTTCTTCTTTGGAATTAATGTTCTTATCAGAAAGAAGCAATTCATCAATTAAGCCATATAAATCTTCATTTATTATCCTGATATCAGAAATATAATCCGTATTAATAGAATAGGATTTATCATTAACTCTATTTAGGGTAAGGCGATGTTCAAAATTGTTTAAATATAAGGTTAGGGAATCAAAACCATAATAATTGTAGGTGTACTCGTGTAAAATACTTAGTTCCTTTAAAGTATCAATAAGATGAGAGGATCTGTTTAAAAAGGTTAAATAATCTACCTTCGTCTCTTCTTGACAAAAAAGTGAAGTTATTGAAAAGTATAATATTGAAATTATAATTATTATTTTCATATAATGTTGCTTTTGTATTAATAAATACCCGAATGCCTTGCTTGCATATAACGGTCCGCAAATATGGGTAGGCTGGGTTTTCCGGGCCACCAACTTATCAGACCGTTAATATATTTGTATTAGGTATTCACTTTATAATTAGCACTTCCCGCTCAGCTTACCTAT
>Ga0307439_1000483_pt1 | contig 27824 bp, 9 predicted proteins | sample SalMarWE160490MG_FD_202142 | JGI IMG/M metagenome (GOLD analysis project Ga0307439, IMG submission 202142) | Salt marsh sediment microbial communities from the Plum Island Ecosystem LTER, Massachusetts, United States - WE1604-90 | ecosystem: Environmental > Aquatic > Marine > Intertidal zone >... | reverse complement strand
CTTTATCAACCCTATTCTCCCGAGGGTAACCAGTATCTCAAAGAACAGAAAACTTAAAAATCAATGATGATAAGCCTACCTTCTGCAGTTTCGGGCTCTAGGCTTTAATATACAAGGGACAGGGCTTCAGCCCTGTCCGAGAGGAGAACGGACAGACATAAATGTCTGTCCCTACAAAATAAACGGGCTAAAGCCCGCAAAAGGTTACCCTTGCCTTAGTGGGGGTAGAAGCTTCCGTGTTTCTCCGTGTAAGTCCGTGGTAGGTTTTATATTCTGTTTTCAGTCCGGTGGTAGAATCGGGTTTCTGCCACCTCAACCAAGAATTTTTTTGGACGCAGATAAACGCAGATTGTCAAGATTTTAAAGGGTAGTTTTCTGTGAGTATCAGCGCAAATCTGCGTTCTAATTGAAGGTTTGTCTTATATCCCCCACCAAAACAAGGAACAAAATATTGCGAAAATATCTGTTGGTTGCTTTATCTCTTGTTTTTGTTTTAATATGCCGGGCTAATGCTTCCCCCCCCTCGCCTTTGGTTAACCGCCCTCCGGTAATCTCTGTGCCCGATTCGCAGTGGGTAGCTGCGGGAGATAGACTCTCTTTTTGGGTAACGGCAACGGACCCGGATACAGTTGATATACTCGAACTGAGCGATAGCCTGGAGGGGACATCTTCTCCTCCCTCTGGTTCCCAGTTTGAGCAGAGACGGATCGAGAGAGGGACATTTACCGAACTTAAGGGAACACCTGGGATCGACCTTTCGAACTATAAGCTAAAAGGTGTTGATGGAGAAACTGGAGAGGTGTACTTAACTGCGATTATTTTCAGCAGTGGGAGTGATACCATGTTCCTACCCGAGGACGGTTACTGTGTGATAGCCTGTGACAGCTCAGTCCAGAATTACGACTTGATAAATGGCAATGTTGACTGGCAGAATGCTGATAGTTTCGGTGATAATATCCTCCTGCTTAACCCCTCCGGGGATACCCTGGATGCCCTTGGCTATGGCCCCGCGGACACCTCAACCTGGTTTTTCTGTGGAGAGACGAGTCCGGCCACAGATGTGCCCCGGGATTACAGCCTGGGTCGCTATCCGGATGGCATGGATACCGATGACAACAGCGGTGACTTCTCCTCCTATGCAGTTCCTACACCCGGCGTAAGCAATGGCTCGCCAAAAGGTTCGCTGGGGAAAAGTGAATTGATGATCAACGAGGTGCGCTACGAGACCTCTGATTACTACCAGAAGGGCTCCTTTAACTGGGCAACCGACTACGGTGAGGCCGGCCAATACAGGTTTATCTTCATCGTCCAGGACAATGGTTCTCCTCAGTTGGCGGACACAGCCAAGGTAGTGGTAACGGTCACCCAGTCTGCTCCTGATACGGTGATAGCCTTGGAAAACTCCGCTACTCTATCCCAGGAGGATGTCTCCATTCCCATCTATTTAGCCAACCCATTCCACTTCATTAGAGGAATGAAGATAAATGTGGAATGTGAGGCGATGAAGTTCGACTCGGCCAGTTTTACCCCCTCTTGCCTGGAGGACTTTCTTCCTCACATAGGCTACCAGTTGAGCGATGACTCCACGATAGTGAGCGTGGGGGGTTACGATAGCCTTGCAATGATCACCCCTGGCCCTGAGAGGAAACTATTCTTCACCCTTTTCGGCCAGGTGTGGGATTGTGCTCAGTCGGCACCCATCCAGTTCACCACTTTCGGCGGGTATGCCTGTCAGTTGACTGATACTTTGGGGATAAACACCTATTATCCTATGGAGACAAATGGTGATCTGGTGATAACCGACAGCCATCCTGATATATTCAGCCTGGCCAATGTATGGGTATCTCCTGGCGATAGCACAGAACTCCCTGTTTACATCACAAATCCCGATCATACGCCAGACAGCATCTATGTGGAACTGCAGATGCCTTTTCCCTGGGGGATGGAAGTTGATTTCAGCCGGATTGATACGACGGGAACCTGTGTGGGTGGCTTCAATTACTTCGATTATGGTGTGTTTGAGTGGCAGAACTATCAGATAGCCTTCTTTGAGGCCAAGGCCTCAGGGGCTTCTCCCCTGAATTCCTCCTCAACCCAAAGGTTGCTCTTCAATGTCGTGGTCACTGCTGATAGCAGTGTTCAGGATACCACTCTGGCGGTTGATTTAATCAATTCCACCACTGTTGGCCAGGGTTTCTGCACCTATGAACCCGATTTAATTAACGGAAGTGTCACCGTGGGCAGCGGTGGGCCAATGTTTGTCAGGGGTGATTACGATGCCAGCGGAGACATCGCTATGCCTGATGCCTTAGGGCTTCTACTCTGGAAGTATCATCAGCCTGGCGGAGCCCCCACATCCTGTGACGATGCCGGAGACTATGATGACAGTGGGGACCTGGCTATGCCTGATGCCCTGGGGCTTCTGCTCTGGAAGTACCATCAGCCCGGGGGTGTTCCTCCTCCACCTCCCGGTCAGAGTTGTGGACCAGATCCCACAGAAGATGATCTTGGCTGTGCCAGCTATCCTCCCTGTGCCAAGGGTGCCAAACTTGTGGTCTCTGTGCCTACCAGTGTTGAGGATGCTCCCAATGTGATGATTTTAGAGGATGGTTATCTGGCCGATGATGGTTTGGTGGTTGTTCCCCTGGAGTTGACCAACAAGGCAGAGCTGAGAGGATTCCAGTTTACGGTCAACTACGATCCTGCACTTGTTACTGCGGTGAAGGTTAAAGGTGGAGACAGTTATGATTTCTTTGCCCCCTGGATAGACAATGAGACTGGTAAAGTGACCGTAGGCATAGTTCCTGATATGAGTATGGAGCAGCCATTAGCTGCTGGTCAGAGGGTAGTAGCCGAGATAGCCTTCCAGGCCAAGGCAGATGCCGGGTTGCAGCTATCTGATGTGGCCCTGTATGGGTTGAAGGCCCAGGTAGTGGATGCTCGTTGGTTTAATGGAGTAGTAAAGGTAGGAGCAGGGTTACCTACGGAGTTTGCCCTCTCACAGAACTATCCCAATCCGTTCAATTCCACCACCCTCATCCGCTACGCCCTTCCAGCGGTCAACAATCAGTTGTCAGTTGTCAGTAGTCGGTTGTCGGCGGACGGCGGACGGCGGACGGCCGTCACCCTGGAAGTCTATAACATCCTGGGACAGAGGGTAGCCACATTGGTAGATGGGAAACAGGCTCCTGGGTATAAGGCAGTTACCTGGAATACTGATGGTATGGCCTCAGGGGTGTATTTCTATCAGTTGCAGACGGGCGACTTCACTTCTATTAAGAAGATGGTCTTGCTCAAGTAGTTCATTGTGCTGGTAGGGCTCTGCCCTGACGGATTTCTTCGAGCCGTCAGAACCCCGATTCTGACGGTCAATGGTGAATTGCTCATTGACCATTGCTAATTTTCTGGGTTATTCCGTGTGAGTCCGTAGTAAGTTTTTTACGGGCTAAAGCCCGTAAGAGGTTACCCTGGCTAAAGCCAGGTAGAAGAAAAGGAGACCTCAGCCAAAGGGATTTTTATTGTTAATTGATCATTGCTAATTGTCCGTGTTGTTCCGTGTAACTCCGTGGTAGGCCTTCTGCTTTTAGAGCGAGGGTTGGTGTAGGAGAGATTTACAAGTTTTGGGCAAAGGAGAAATCCCTTTGTGGGATAGCCCTTTCAAACAGAAGTGTAGGCACAACTGAGGTTGCACCGTAGGGTATGTTTACAATTTTGGGTTTGTGAGGAGTTGGCAAGGGCAGTTTGAAAGATGCGTAAATATTTGGAATGCTTAGAGTTGAAGCAATTCCGGTTATAAGGGCACGGTTTTTGCAATAGTTATTTTTAAGTAGGCGATTTCTCCGAGCCGTCAGATGCCCTCATCTGACCGCAAAGGATGGTGGCAGAATTGGGTTTCTGCCGAATGTCTTCTACCGCACTTTAAGTTGTGCCGTCAGGGCTCTTCCCTGACGGAAGAGGAAAATCCTAAAAAGGAGGGAAGGATGAAAGCGAAGTTGGTCGTTTTAGGAGTTTTGGCTGTCGCCGTGCTGTTTGCTGGTTCAGCCTTTGCCCAAAGGGCTTCCCTTTATCCCCAGGGAGTTGAATGTTACCTGATAGGGGAGGGGACAGAGATCAACCTTCAGAGCCCTCAGTTTATCCGGGGTGACTACGATGCCAGCGGCGATCTGGCTATGCCCGATGCCCTGGGGCTTCTGCTCTGGAAGTATCATCAGCCCGGAGGTGTTGCTCCCTCATGCGAGGATGCTGCCGATTATGATGATAGTGGGGATATTGCTATGCCCGATGCCCTGGGACTTCTGCTCTTTAAATATCACCAGCCTGGAGGAGTTCCTCCTCCACCCCCATATCCGGGCTGTGGAGTGGATCCTACAGAACCTGATGGATTAGGCTGTGTCAGTTTTCCCCCTTGCCCATAGTCTAAGTGATGATTACTGACTGTGGTGGTTTCCCCGAGTCATCAGATCCTCTGATCTGACGGTAAAAGAAGCGTGAGCCAAAAAAAATGGGTGGAGACGAAAAAAAGGGTTGACAAGGGAGAATTGATTTCTTATATTAAGGGTTGAAGAAGGGGAATTTGCTCTTTGGATTTAGGAAGTCCTTTTTGGGATTCATCAGGATTCCGATAAGGGTAAACCCCAAGCAATTGGGGGGCACAAAGCCACGGGTCACATCTAAAGCGGTGTGAGGAATTAAGCAAGCTGATTGTGACAGCCGGGCTGCCGAAGAATCGGATATACCGATTTTTACGGTAGCCCGGTTTTTTGTTACCACGGGATTGAAAACAGGAAAAGACCTACCACGGATGAACACGGATAACCACGGAAAATCATCAATTAGCAATTATCAATGAGCAATTGGCAATGAAATGCTGTGCGGCTCAGGCAATTTCAATTTTGTTATTCGTTGGTTATGGGTTTGATTCCGTGCTAATCCGTGTTAATCCGTGGTAAAAAGTTCTGTGTAATTCCGTGAGGTTCCGTGGTAACGGTTTGTTTTATTGAAAACTGAGAGCCAAATCCAGTTGAGGAAAGGGGGGATGAGATCTTATCAGCTCAACCGGCTCTTTATGATAGAGGGAGATCGAGGTATTTGGTTGGTTCGATCTCCAGGCAGTTAAACCTTAAACTTCCTTTGTAAAGGAGGAAAGAAAAATGGCTAAGAAGTTGCTATTTTCGTTGCTGTTGGGAGTGCTGGTTCTTTCAGCGTTTAGCCTGGCTTCCGCTTATACCATCAGGGATGGGAAGCTCATCGAGGAGTGGCAGCCGGCTGCAGGCTGGACTGTGACCTTTGATGTTTACAGGCCTTGCACCTGTGGTTATTTTAGCGCTCTCGGCACATTTGGGGCCGGTGATGCCATAGCCACCAAATATAATTTCGTCAACGCCTGCTCACTGATTGACCTGCAGGAGGTTACCTGGACTGATCCTGGCGATGGCATCAATATGGTGGTCACCCCCTGTCTCTGGGCGGATGATCCTATGAACCCTGGGTTACCCCTGGATCCTCCGCTATGGGTGGGAGATACTGTGTCCATGCCCACGGCGGGTATATATAGGATGACCTTAGATATGTATGGTGCCTATGTTCCAGGTGCGGGGGTTTACCATCTCGGCCTGAAGATGGACTCCACCGCTACCGGTTGGACAGGTTACTGGTGGGGGATGGAGCATGCCAATGCCCACAATCCCGTTGATCCCCTCAATCTGAGCACCTATGGGATGGACTCGGATGCGGACGGCTATCCTGACTTCTGGATGACCAACGAGGACCTGGGTTTTGACTACAGATGGTATATGAGGGCCCACGGCATCTACGACCAGCCCACCGAGCAGGTGTACATTCCCTCGGGCATAATGGGCCCACAGGGAATGACTGTCAATGTGCCTGTGTATGGTGAGTTCGCCGATCCAGAGGATGTAGACGGGATTTCCTTCGCCGTTTGGGTTGATGGCGTAGATCTGACCCTCGATGCCACACCATTCATCTATACTACCACCGATCCCACTTATACTTGTCTCTCCGATGTTATAGCATTTGGTGACCTTTTCTTTTGGGGCCCGTATGTAACGGCTACTCTGGATTCGGCCACTTTGGGGATCACCGGTGATATGATGGGAGCCAATGACTGGGATTCGCCTGGCGTCTATAAGCTCTTCGATCTGATCGTCCATGTGAGTCCCACTGCACCAATGGGCTATACTTATCCCATCCACATCGAGAACATCCTGGGATTGAACAACTCCTTCACCCATGCTACCACGGATTTCTATCCTGTGCTCATCTCCGGTTCCATCTTTGTTCCTACCCATGTGATGTTCGGCGTGACCTTTGCTCCGGATACAGCCTCAGTTGATGAGGGCGATTGCACCGATGTGGAGGTCTTTGGCGGATGCACGGTGAGCGGCGATGACCATGTCTTGACCGTGGTGGATGAGGGTGGAACCGCGGGTTTCATGACCTTCGTCCAGGATGGCTTCAAGGGTGACGACACCCACGGCGTCTTGACCTTCTGCCCTGGTTGCTGCGATGATGGCACCTACTACATCGAGGTTGAGGACCATTGCACCACTACCGACCTGTATGAGTACGCCACTCTGGAGCTGACGGTCGCTAACGTGATGTTCGATCCGTATAAGCTTAGCTTGAACTGTGGCGAAACCATAGAGGTATGGCCTGGTGCGGACATCGATGTTCCTGTTGATATCTACACCTGCGACGAGGAGATCGGTGGTTACAACCTGCTGATCGAGTATGATATGAGCGTCCTCACCCTGACTGGCGTTGAGGACAAGATGGGCTTCGAGTACTTCTACTGGACTGAGTATCAGGTCGATCGTTGGAACAAGATCCACATCGTGGGTATCGCCAACAAGCCCAACCAGGTGGATACTGATCCTATTCCTGGCTGCCTGGTCAAGGAACCCATAGTAGATCTCTACTTCCATGTCTCCGCCAAGTGGGATCCTAACTACGCAACCCCGATTAGCTTCGAGGTTGATGATCCCTGCGTGGACAATACTATGAGTAATGAGCTGGGAACTAAATTCTATCAGGCCAAGGAGAACTGGAAGTGGGTTGCCGACCATATGGAAGGGGTTTCGGTTGCCTTCTGCGGTGGCGATGCCATCAAGGCATACAAGCTGTTTGGCACCCAGGTGAGAGGCGTGGAGCTCGATGGACCTTATGGCGATGTCAACTGTGATGGTATTCCCTACACCATTGCTGATGCTGTTTTCTTTATGGAGTATCTGAAGGGTGCAGATGTCGAACTGTGTGACTGGTCTGCCACCGCTTCGGATATCAACAGGGACGGACATCAGTGGACCATCGCTGACCTGATTATGCTGGTCAACATCCTCAACGGCTCTGCCAATCCTGTTGGAGAGGGCAAGGTCCTGGCCAGCACTGCCAACATCACTGTTGGAAACACGATTTCTACCGATGCCGAAATCGGTGGTATCTATCTGACGGTGAAGGGCGGCGGCGAGCCGGTTCTCAATGCTGCTGGTATGGATATGGAGACCAGCCTGATCAACGGCGAGCGTCGGATCATCATTATGAGCTGGGATTCCAACGTCGCCACTGGCGATCTGGTTACCATTCCGGGTAGCTTCGAGGTTACCTCTGTTGAGGTATCCGATCCTGCCGGTTACCTGATGAAGGTTTCGACTGTTCCGAGCGAGTTTGCTCTGGCTCAGAACTATCCTAACCCGTTCAACCCGAACACCAACATTAGCTTCAGTCTGCCTAACGATGCCAATGTAAGCTTAACCGTTTACAACATCACTGGCGAGAAGGTTGCTGAGCTGGTGAACGGTCAGGTAAAGGCCGGACAGCACACAGTTAGCTGGAATGCTTCCAATGTTGGCTCTGGTGTCTACTTCTACAGAATCAATGCTGGTAACTTCACTGCTACCCGCAAGATGGTCTTGATGAAGTAACCCAAGGCCTGCACTTGAAGAGGGGGGGCGGCTATGTCCCCCCTCTTCTTTTTGAAAACTGCAAACTACCAACCACGGATTAACACCGGAAACCACAGAACTTTTTACCACGGAATACCACGGACATACAAAACTCTACCACGGAACCTCACGGAATTACACGGAAAGACACGGATAAACACAGAAGCTCGAAAATAGAGAATTGAAAATGCTAATTGCTAATTTTCTGTGTTTGTCCGTGTGGATCCGTGGTAGGTCTTTTAAACTGTGTTGTCAGGACTTTCGTCCTGACGAAAATGAAAGTGAGGTAAGCAAAATGAAAAAACTTGCATTTGTAGTTGTTCCCCTCCTCTTGCTCTTTTCCCTCGCCATTTTCGCCTCTGCTGAGCAAAACCCAAAACTCACCCCTGCGGAAATCAATAAGATAAGGGCCGCATATCCTCATAATCGGGCTGAAGAGATGATTAAGGCCCTGGAGGCCGGTGTGCCCGATTTTAATCCTTCACCTTCAGATGTGACGGTGAGCAGAGGAGCGGTAAAGGGAGCGCTCAATGAGGGATTTGAAAATCCTCCCTATGTTCCTCCCACTGGTTGGGCAGAAGTCGAAGCTGGCGCAACCTGGTATGATTCCTATTGGGGGGCCGCTCATTCGGGCAGCCATTGGGCCAACGGCTTTTCCTGTAGCACCGGGGAGTCTGCCTGGCTGATTACCCCACGGCTTGCTATAGCTGCTAACGATAGCATAATTTTTTGGTATCGGGCGGAGTCTGCCTCCTATGATCAGGCTTTTAAGGTTTTTGTCTCCACAGCGGCGACTCAGACGGATACAAGTAGCTTTATCGAGCTCTGGGACTCAGGATATTTCAATAATACAACATATCTGCGGGGGGCTGTCTCCCTGAGCGGCTATGTGGGCAATCAGGTTTATATTGGCTTTAAATACTACTACGCTGAAGCCTCCTGGTACAGTTTTTGCCTGGACGATGTGAGTGGACCCGATATCTTTGTTCCTGGTGATGATATGGCCACCATCTCCATCGATAACCCATCCGATGGCGCCTCCTTTGAGGGGAATAGCACGGTTACTGTTCAGGCTACGGTGCAGAATATTGGCTCTGATACCCAGAGCAGTGTGCCCGTGCATCTGGAGATAACCGATGGCGCAAAGTATACCTACACCGATGTCGAATATACCGGTAGCCTGAATCAGGACGATACCGAGCTGATAACCTTCTCCCCTGACTGGACGGTTCCCGATGCCTGGGGCAGCTATACCATTGAGATCTGGACGGCTCTCTCCGGCGATCTGGATCCCAGCAATGACAGCCTTTCTATTGGCGTCAGCTCCACACCTGAAGGGGTCATCTGTGAGGGTTTCGAAGGCACATTCCCCCCCGATGGCTGGACTGTGGTGAACAACGACGGGGGTTCCTATACCTGGGTACGATCGTCCTCTAATCCATACAGTGGCAGCTATCATGCGGAATCCCGGTATGAGACCAGTAGCCTGCGCAATGATGACTGGCTGATAACCCCGAAACTGGAGATAACCTCCGGCACAAGTGATGGGGTAAGCTTCTGGTATACATCATCTTATGGCGACGATACTTTGGAGGTATGGCTTTCCACCACAGGGAATGACCCTTCCGATTTTACCAATTTGCTCTGGGGCAAGCAGATTGATATATCCACTTATGAGCAGAAGAGTATCAATTTAGACTCCTATGATGGAAGCAATGTCTATGTGGCCTTTGTGAATAAGGGTGACTATCTGTGGAGGCTAAGAATCGACGATGTCTGTATGCCTCCTATCTGGGTTCCCTCAATTGATGTGGCCACTACGGAGATCATCAGTCCTCCGCGCACTGTTGAGGTAGGCGTTGCGGTGACCCCACAGGCCGAGGTGGAGAACACGGGAGGAGCATCGGCCGACTTTTGGGCCAAATGCACTATTGATGGCTACTCCGACTCCGCCCAGGTGAGCGGTCTTGCTCCTGGGGACTTTGATACGGTGAGCTTCCCCGACTGGACACCCTCATCTGGTGGTGACTATACGGTTACTATGTGGACTGAGCTCTCCGGCGATGTCGATCCGGCAAACGATACCTTATCTACTGTAGTTACCGCCTGCGGGGCTTACACCATCCCCTTTACGGAGAACTTCGATGGAACCTGGGGCCCTGATGGAGACAATCCACCTGCCTGTTGGACGATTATCGACAATGGTGATGAATCGCCATCCGAGTGGAACAACAACGACTGGCATCGGTATTCGGGCAAGACGGAGGATTTGACCCAGCAATGGGCCGAGTACGAGAAGCTGGCCCAGAGATACAGCACCAAGGAGGAGATAAAGCAGGCCATTGCCCAGGGCATCCTCACCCTTGCTGAGGCAGAGAGGGTTTCAGCGATAGGCCGGGACTTCTACCTGAAGAGCGGCAAGAAGGGGTATCTGGCCCGGGTCTACTGGTCACCAGTGGAACAACAGGATGAGTGGCTGATTACCCCGGTGCTGGACTGCCCCGATACCACACTACTGCTCTCCTTCTGGATGAGCTACCAGGATTACTCCATTGATGAGACCGATACCGGCTTTGTTCTCCTCTCCACAGATGGAGGGGCAACCTGGCCCCATACCATAGCTATGTATGTGGGCGAGGACATAACCGGGGATATGGCCTATGATATCACCTCTTACGCGCGGGGAGAATCCCAGGTGAAGCTCGCTTTCAGGTATAAGGCCCACGACGATATGTATTGGAAGGTAGATGATCTAGAGGTCTTCTATCCCTGGTATCATGATGTGGGAACTGTCTCCATCGACTCACCGGTTCCTCTCATCTTTACCAACCTCTATCCGGTGGGGGAGGAGATGCACATCAAGGCCACGGTGCAGAACTACGGTCATTTCACCGAGACCTTTGATGTCATCTGCTATCTGAATACAGAAGAGGTCACTTATAGGGTAGAGGATCTACCTCCAGGTGCGCAGGAACAGATTACCTTTAACTTCATCCCACCTACGGAGGATACCTGGACGGTTAACGTGCATACAGCTTTGACTGCAGATATGGACAATACCAACGATGACCAGACCCAACCCGATCTCTTCGTCACCCAGGTTGCTAAGTCCTATCCCTACTTTGCTGATTTTGAATCAAAGGGAGCCGAGGACTGGGAGGTGGGTGGTTGGTATGGACCTCCCTATGATTTTGAGGTGGGAACTCCCACCTACGGACCTCCGGGGGCTTACTCAGGCTCCAATGTCTGGGCCACGGTGCTGGATGATGATTACAGCCCTGATCGGGCTGAGGTCTTAATCAGCCCGCTGCTCGATTTGACAACAGCCGATCCGGCGGAGATTACCTATACCTTTCAGCATTGGTTCAACATGGAGACCACCTGGGATGGAGGTCTGGCCTTCATCACCTGGCCCGATTCCACTACGATGTATTTCATCGAGCCGGAAGGCGGTTATCCGGGATCCTTCTATTTCGGCTCTTCCACCTTCCCTGGCTGGACGGGGAGCTCGCCCTCCTATCCTGGTGCCTATGATGGGGTGAGCATCATCAGGAGCGGTGGTTCTTACTACGACTTCTCCCAGGCAGCCGGCAACATAGTCAGGGTAGGATTCCTCTTCTCCTCGGACTACTCCTATACATACGAAGGCTGGTATTTAGACTACTTTGACATCTATGAACCCGTTCCGCCTTCAATTGTTGTGCCTGCGGATACGGTTGTAGATGAAGGTCAAGCTCTGGCCTTTGATGTCTCGGCAACCGATCCCAACTACCATGAGTCCATCACTCTCACTGCCGAGGATCTGCCTATAGGGGCCAGCTTCACTCAGGCTAAGCCCGTTGCGGCCAGTGGCACATTTGAGTGGACGCCCAACTACGGACAGGCCGGGATGTATACGGTGCGGTTCATCGCCACTGATCAAGGTGGATTGGCAGATACCGGTGACGTGCAGATTACGGTCAATGATGTGGATCAACCGCCGTTTATCACGGCCAACTACACTGAATTAACCGTTGATGAGTGCGAGGAGTGGATGGGGCTTCCCACGGACACCATCACCGCCTTTGATCCCGATACCCTGGATGGAGACGATGTTATCCTTACGGTTATTGATCTTCCTGACGGAGCCACATTTACCCTGGCCAAGTCGAACCCGGCGGTGGGCTACTTTGACTGGAGTCCTATACCTGAGCAGGCCGACTCCACCTATGTCATCACATTCCAGGCCCAGGGGGTGCACAGCAAGGATCTCTATGCAGGGCTGAAGTTAACCATAACCCTGGTGGGGATAAACATCACTGAGGTCGACCTCGGTGAGGTGAACTCTGTCTGGCCTGGGGCGGACTTCTGTATCCCGATCAATATTTCCAATGTGGTAGAAGTTGGTGGATATGACCTCCTGATTCATTTTGATCCGGGGGTTTTGAAGGTCACCGATGTGGTTGACAAGATGGGCTTAGAATATTTCCACTGGTCCAGTTGGCAGGTGGATGATGGGCAGAAGCTGCGGATAATTGGTATAGCCAACAAGCCCAATGATGTGGATACCGATCCCATACCGATGGGTTGCCATCAGAAGATAGCCGAGGTCTGTTTCCATGTCAGCGCCAAGTGGGATCCCAACTATGCCACGCCAATCAGCTTTGAGGTAGACGATAACTGTCGGGATAATACCTTAACCGATGAGTTAGGGTTGACGCTTTATCAGGCTACGGAGAACTGGTATTGGGTAGCAGATCATATGGAAGGGGATGCTGTTCCTTATTGCCCTGGTGCTGTGGCTAGTTTCAAGCTGTTTGGTAGTCAGGTAAGGGGAGTGGAGATAGAAGGTCCCTATGGCGATGTCAACAATGATGGGGTAGCCTATACCATTGCCGATGCCGTCTTCTTTATGGAATATCTGAAGGGTGTGGTTGGCCTGAGTGATCCTACCTATCAGGGAACCGCTTCGGATATCAACCTTGATGGGCATCAGTGGACGGTGGCTGATCTCATCTATCTGGTGAGCATCATCAATGGCAGTGCCGAGAAGCCTGGAGGTGGAGCCAAGGTTGGTGTGCAGGCTGTTAATCTGGCCGTAAAGGGCGGCACCGTCTCAGTGGATAAGCCTATTGCTGGCCTCTATCTGAAGGTAAAGGGTGGAGGAGAGCCTGAGCTTAAGGCCTCTGGGATGAAAATGGAGACTGGGTTGGTTGGTGGAGAGTGGAGGATTCTGATTATTGGGGCTGACTGGAGGAAGGAGACGGTTACTGCTACCGGTGAGCTGGTAACTATTCCGGGTGATTTCCAGATCAAGGAGGTTCAGGTCTCCGATGCTGCTGGTTGGCTGATGGCTACCAAATTGGTATTGATACCTGACCAGTTTGCTTTACATCAGAACTATCCTAACCCATTCAATCCGAACACAAACATCAGTTTCGATCTTCCCACCGATGCCAATGTAAGCTTAACGGTTTACAACATCGCTGGCGAGAAGGTTGCTGAGCTGGTGAACGGTCAGGTAAAGGCTGGACAGCACACGGTTAGCTGGAATGCTTCCGGAGTCTCCACAGGGATCTACTTTTACAGGATTAAGGCTGGCAGCTTCACCGCTACCCGCAAGATGGTCTTGATGAAGTAACATCAGGCTGAACTGAAGAGGGGGGGCATTTTGTCCCCCCTCTTCTTTTGAAAACTGCAAACTACCAACCACGGATTAACACGAAGTTCTCACCACGGAACATCACGGAATTTCACGGATGAACACAGAAGATCAAAGATAGAAATTGGAAATTGATAATTGCTCATTTTCTGTGTTGTTCCGTGTGAGTCCGTGGTAGGTCTTTTTCTACGGCACTTTAGTGCGGGTTAAGGGCCTTCAGGCCCCCCCTATACGGGGCTAAAGCCCGTTGAAGTTGAAAGAAGCAGAACTCCTGGGCTAAAGCCCAGGAGAGGTTACCCCGGCTAAAGCCGGGTAGAAGACTGAAAAGGAATATGAGATCAAAGCCTTTATGGCCTGATGACACCACCTATTTTCTCACTGGTTCCACATTTCTACACTATCCCTATTTCAGAGAATATGAGCAAAAACAGATCCTTCTAAATCAAATCAAGAAAATAGAGGAAAAACTGGGAATTGATGTTTCCGCATATAGCATAGCGATAAACCATTATCACATAAAATTTTTCCTCCAAAGTGGCTCACTTCTATCCAAGATAAAGCAGATGCTCCACGGAGGAACCAGTTTTGCATACAAAAAGAAATGGGAAATGAGATATAAGGAGATGTGGCAGAGTTCCAAAATATTCCAAGTTACCTCTGAGGAAATGGATTGGAAGGTGACTGGATATGTGATAGGCAACTTGCTGAAGCATAGGGAGGTAAGCACATTTGATGAACTGAGAGATAACCCTTTCTCGAGCTATTACCTCACCGCGGAGAAATATGGTGAGGAGTATGCTCGAGATTTAGTTTATAGTGTAATTGACACAAGTGAAGATGAGGACGGGATGGTGGATACGGGGGAGCTGGGGGAAAAGATTCTACCGCACTTTAGTGCGGGTAAAGGGCCTTTAGGCCCCCCATACGGGCTAAAGCCCCGTTGAAATTAGAAGGAGCAAGTTTTCTGGGCTAAAGCCCAGAAGAGGTTACCCCAGCTAAAGCGGGGTAGAAGAAAGAAGCCCTAAGCGAAAAGATTTTCATTGCTAATTGTTAATTGACCATTGCTAATTTTAGTGCGGGTAAAGGGCTTTTAGGCCCCCTATACTGGGCGGAGCCCTGTTCAAGTTGAGGAGGCAGAACTCCTGGGCTAAAGCCCGGAAGAGGTTACCCCGACTAAAGTCGGGTAGAAAGATAACACTTCACAAAAGGAGGGAGAAGTGGGAAAGAGAGCTAAGGTTTTGGTTGCGATAGCGTTAGTTGCTGCTATCAGCCTGTGGGCAGTGTTTGCCCAGGCCCAAACTCCTCCGATGACTCCGCAGGAGTTGGCCAAATATGCACGAGGGCTTAAGGCCGAGCTTAGCCTGCAGCAGATATTGAATAATCTGGGCTATAGCTATATTAATGTAGCCACGGATGAGACGGGGATTGAGCTATTTCCGATAATAGCCGGTGGCTATTATGAGATACTCTATGCGGAGGTGGCTGGATACGCTCCATTCACCTCTTCTGGTTGGTATCCTGAGGGAGCGCCGGCTGATACGCACATCGTCTTCACCGGGGATAATGTCCCCGGGGACACAGCGCTCTTCAACATTACCGACTGTGATACATTTGGCCTCTATATGAATCCAGAGAACCAGGCTTTCATGTGGTATACAGAACAAAGTCTTAACTCCGACAACTGGGATCACGCTTGGATCTTTCACACTAATGACCCTCGGCAGTTCATCGTGGCCTGGGAGGATCAACCACAGAGTCAATCAGACGCAGACTACCAGGACTTGGTTGTCCTGTTTAGGCAGCCCAATCAACCTCCAGTGATCACCTGTCCCGGGGCACAGACCGTTGATGAGAACCAATTGCTGAGCTTTCCGATTTCGGCCACCGATGCCGATGGGGATACGGTTACCCTGTGGGGGGAGAACCTGCCTTCCGGGTCAAGTTTTCCTACTGTGGTTGACTCAGGTTCTGTCTCCGGCACCTTCAATTGGACTCCCGACTTCTGTCAGGCGGGAACATATACGGTGAGATTTATCGCCACCGATAACTATTTACCTTCGCTGGCAGATACAGGCTATGTAACAATCACGGTGAATCCCCCTCCCTTCCATACCATCTATGAGATCCAATTTACCACTGATCCCTCCGGTGATTCTCCCTATAAGAGTTCTGAGGTGGTTACCGCCGGCATCGTCACCGCTGCGCCAGGCATCTATTCCTCCAGTTACTATTATATCCAGGATGGCTCCGGGGCCTGGAATGGAATAAAGGTTTATGATTCGGGGAAGTCATATTCCGAGGGAGATAGCCTTACGGTTACTGGAGAGGTGAAGGAGTATTACAATGAAACCGAGATTATAGCTGATTGCGTAATCCTCAACTCCTCAGGGAATTCCCTACCGGCGGCCTTTGATGTGAGCACCAGCGCGGTGGACACCTCTGAGGCTTATGAGGGCGTTCTGATCAAGGTGAGCGATGCAGTGGTCGCCAATCCTAATTTGGGCTATGGTGAGTGGCAGGTAGATGATTGCAGCGGCCCCTGCCGGGTGAATGACAGGGCATCCTATTCCTATAGTCCGGTAGTGTATGATGGCCTCAATGTGACAGGCATCGTGTTCTATACCTATGGGGACTACAAGATGGAACCTCGCTATGATGCCGATATCCAGTTGCTGTTTTCCTTTCACAGCATTTATGACATTCAATACACCACGGACCCTTCTGGGAATTCTCCCTATAAAGATTCGACAGTAGTAACCGCTGGCATAGTTACTGCTGCTCCGGGCATCTATTCCTCCAGTTACTACTATATCCAGGATGGTTCAGGCCCCTGGAATGGGATAAAGGTCTATCATAAGTACCAAACATTTGCTGAAGGGGACAGCCTCATCGTTATTGGGAAGGTGAAGGAGTATTATAATGAGACGGAGATTATGGCCAGTTGTGCATTCCTGGAATCCAGCGGTAATCCACTTCCGGCAGTTGCGGATGTGCCCACCAATACGGTAAACACCTCTGAAGATTATGAAGGTGTGCTGGTGAAGGTGAGCGATGTGGTGGTTACCAATCCTAATTTAGACTATGGTGAGTGGGAGGTTGATGATGGCAGCGGTTCCTGTCGGGTGAACAATGCGGCCTCCTATTCCTATAGTCCAGTTTTGAACAATTGTCTCAATGTGGCTGGTATCGTCTTCTATACCTATTCCAACTACAAGATTGAGCCACGCTATGATGCGGATATCGAGGAGCTGCAGTATTATCCCGTAGTCAGTGTGTCCGATACCACCCCTGCGGTGGATGAGGGTCAGTTGTTGAGCTTCCCGGTGACCGGCATCGATCCCTGTCCGGGGGATACGGCAAACCTTTCTGCGGTAGGGCTACCCTCAGGGGCGACCTTTACCGGCGGGCGGGGAAATCCGGCTGGAGGAACCTTTAACTGGACACCTAACTATGGGCAGGCTGGGATCTATCCAGTTCTCTTCATTGCCACCGATGAGGGTTCACCTGTTCTTGCCGATACAGTGGAGGTGACCATAACGGTTAATGATGTCAATCAAGGACCTCAGATCACCGATCCCGGTCCCCAGGAAGTATATGAGGGAGAGTTCTTGACCTTCACGGTCACCGGTTGGGACCCGGACACCTTAGATGGTGACGATGTCATTCTCTCAGCGGTCAACCTTCCAGAAGGGTCCAGCTTTCCGCCCGATACTGGAAATCCGGTAACGGTTGTTTTTGAGTGGACTCCAAACTTTGGGCAGGGGGCAAAGCCCGATTCGGTCTACACGGTGACCTTCATTGCCGAAGACATCCATAAAAAGCTGCAGGCTACGGTGGATGTGCTGATAACCGTGCACGATGTCAACCGCCCACCCCAGCTCACCGATCCGGGTACGCAAGAGGTTTGTGTGGGGGATACGGTTACCTTTACTATCACCGGGGCCGATCCCGATACCTTAGATGGTGATCTGGTTGTCCTCTCTGTGAAGAACCTCCCTGCGGGGGCAAGCTTCTCCGATGGCACGGGCAATCCGGTTACCGGGACATTCCAGTGGGTTCCTGGTCCGCAGGTTGGCGATTCGGTCTACACTCTCCTCTTTATCGGCACTGATACTCACTGGTCTCCTTTGGCCGATACAGTTGAGGTAAAGATAACTGTGCATGGGTATGAAATCAGTTTAGGGGACACCATCTCCGCCTGGCCAGGGAGTGATATTGATGTTCCCATCTATCTGTCCAATAACTGCTACTGTGTGGGCGGTTATGACATCCTCCTCCATTATGATCCCAGCGTCCTCACCCTCACCGGTGTAGACGACAGCCTTAATTGGGAATACTTCAACTGGACGAGCTGGCAGGTAGATGATGGGCAGAAGCTGCGGATAATCGGAATTGCCAACAAGCCCAATCAGATATACACAGAACCTCTCTGCTATCCAATGGATACGCTGATTGCCCTGCTCCATTTCCATATATCGGCCAAGTGGGACCCCAACTATCAGACCCCCATTGATTTTGAGGTGGACAACCCTTGCGTGGACAATACCATAAGCAACGGATCGGGGACTAAACTTTGGACTCCTTGGCGGCGTTATTACTGGATGGGCACGGATTACCGTTATGAACAGGTGGAGGCCTGTGAGGGAGTGCCTGGTACGATTGCCCTGAAGGGAACCAAGGTGCAGGGGGTGGATATTCAGGGGCCTTATGGCGATGTCAATGGTGATGGAATCGATTTCACCATTGCTGATGCTGTCTATTTTATGGAGTATCTGAAGGGTGTGGTTGACCTGACCGATCCTACCTATCAGGGGACGGCGTCTGACATCAACCTTGATGGGCATCAGTGGACGATAGCTGATTTGATCTATCTGGTGAACATCGTCAACGGTAGTGCCCAGAGGCCTGGAGAAAGTGGAGCCAAGGCTGGTGTCCAAGGTCTGAACCTGACGGTGAAGGGCAATACCGTTTCCGTGGATAAGCCCATTGCTGGCCTCTACCTGAGGATAAAGGGTGGAGGAGAGCCAAATCTTAGGGCATCTGGGATGGAGATGGAGACTGAAGTGGTCAATGGTGAGCGGAGGATCATTATTATTGGTGCGAATTGGCAGAATGAGACTGCTACTGCTGTAGGTGAGCTGGTAACTATTCCTGGCGATTTCCAGATCAAGGAGGTTCAGGTCTCGGATGCTGGTGGTTGGCTGATGGCTACCAAGTTAGTGTTGATACCTACCCAGTTTGCCTTACATCAGAACTATCCCAACCCCTTTAATCCGGAGACGAAGATTAGCTTTGATCTACCAGAGGATGTAAATGTCAGCCTGACGGTATACAACATCTCCGGGCAGAAGATAGCCGATCTGGTGAATGGTGAGGTAAAGGCTGGTAAGCATACGGTGAACTGGAATGCTACTGATGTTTCCTCTGGTGTTTACTTCTACAGGCTCACTGCCGGTAGTTTCACTGCCACCAAGAAGATGGTTTTGATGAAATAAGGCCTGAAGGATTGAAAATAGAAATTGGGAAATTCCCAGGACCTCTTACCACGGAGCGACACGGAAATTCACGGATTTTACTGAACCCATAGAACACGAATGACACGAATAGACGAATCTACGCGAATAGATTAAACTGTGCTGGTAGGGCTCTGCCCTGACGGAGGAAAATCCCCCCTGAGCCGTCAGATCCCCGAATCTGACGGTCAAAGGAAGCGTGGCAGAATTGGGATTCTGCCACCTCAGTTGATGTTTCGGTGTCCTTCGGTGTTTAGATAGGGCTAAAGCCCAGAAACCCCGAACATTTCACCACGGAATCTCACGGAATTACACAGACATCAACAGTGCTGCGGTTTTCATTGCTAATTGTTCCGTGTTGTTCCGTGTAAGTCCGTGGTAGGTTCTTTCCGCCGCAGGAAGATTAGACAGGGAATCATAATGAAGGAAAAGGGTTTAATGAGGAGATGGGCTCATAAACGATAGCTTCAGCATTGATATTATTGTCTTTTAGGAGATAATATTGAAGGTGAAAAAGGGGCCCAGCAAGGGCCCCTTTTTGTCTTAGTGAAAATAATTGCACAGGGCTGCTTGATAAGTGAAAAAATTTGCACACATCACTTCTTTAAACTCTAACTCCAAATATGATTAAACCGCGGGTGAACGCAGATTACTTTATGAATCCACAGGAATGGCACTGATTTTGCTTGTTTATGTAGACGATAGTTTGAAAATATTTGTTAGGTGACTTGAGCCGTCAGATCCCCGAATCTGACGGCAAAGGATAGTGGCAGAATTGGCCTTCTGCCACCTCATTTGGAAAACACGAATAGATAAGAAGATCAAGACGATTCACCACGGAACAACACGGAAGTACACGGATAAACACAGAAGCTCGAAAATAGAAATTGCTAATTAATCATTGTTAATTTTCTGTGTTGCTCCGTGTAAGTCCGTGGTAGGTCTTTTTCTGTTTTCAATCTATTCACAACGGAACAACACGGAATTACATGGAAACAAACCTATATCCAAGAAAATAGAAAATGGAAATTGGGCAATTGCTCATTTCCCGTGTTAGTCCGGCTGATCCGTGGTAAGGAAGCCTCCCGACTAAAGCCGGGTAGAAAAAAAACAGCCCGGGGGTTCTGCCACCTCAGGTTGCCTCAGTTAAAGAGGTGAGATAGAGATGAAAAAGATCGGAATAATAGTTCTCCTTCTGCTGATATTTACAGGAGGATTAACCACTCAGGTTTACTCTAAATTTGAACCACGGTTGGCCGATGGGATGGATAAAGGCCAACCGCCATTCTTCTCCCTTCCTCCCCCCGCTGATAGCATTTGGGTAAGGGAAGGGGATACACTGCAATTTGAGCTTGAAGCAGAAGACCCAGATGGGGAAGGAGTTAGCCTTTCTGCCTATGGTCTTCCTCCGCAATCTAATTTCCAGGATTTAGGTGAGGGGAAAGGCGAATTCACCTACACTCCAGACTTTTATCAAGCCTATGGGATTTACCACCCATATTTTTTGGCTATAGACAATGAGGGACTGGCAGACACAGCAAGGTTAACCATCTTCCTGCTGGATGTTAACCAACCTCCTGGGTTTTCTCCTATACCCCCTGATACTATTGTTCTCAGTGAGGAGGAGATCCTGGTGGATACTATCTTTGCCATAGACCCCACAGATGCGGAGAGAGGACCACTAACCATCTCCATTATGGATACCCTTTCCTTGCCAGAGGAGTTCACTTTCCAGGCCTATCCCTACAGGGCGATAGGTATCATCAGTTTCTCGCCTGGGTATGATTTTTCCTACCGTCACCCCGGAGGGAGTTTTAATGTGCGATTTTATGTCACAGACCGTCAGGGTCTTGCCTCTAATAACCAGATGGTGACTTTTAAAGTAAAAAACCTTGACCGGCTTCCCTCCTTGCAAATAACCCCGGACTCCTTGAGCCTTATCGCCGGGGATACGGTTTACATCTCCTTTTCCGCCTCTGACCCGGACAGCGACGATCAACTGCATATAGCGATAGACCCCCTACCCGGGGGGGCAGGTTTTGAGTTTAACTCACAGACTGGGGAGGGGAGTTTCACCTGGGTAACGACCATTGAGGATACGGGGATGAATTGGATAACTTTCTACTGTGACGATGGTCAGGGGGGAAGGGATTCGGTAATCGCATATATATGGGTAGAGAGCCCCTTCTCCTTCACCCTGAGGATACCAGATTTTGAAGGATGGCCCGGTCAAAGGGGCGTTCACCTACCCATATATTTGAGCAATCGTGATTACATAGGTGGATTCAACATCCTGATCACCTATGATGTCACAGTGGCCGAATTGGTAGGAGTTCAGCCATATCCGGCTCTGGAGTCTTTCAACTACACTCTTATGGGGAATGGAGAGGATAAGCTTAGAATGGTAGGCATCTGTGATCTGCCAAACTCGACAAATACCCCTCCCATCCCTCCTGGCAAGAACAGGCCATTAGTGGATCTAATTGTGAACCTCAGTCCCTACTTCAGCGATTTTTCCGTCCCCGTGAGGTTTGTCACTGAGAAATGTGGGGATAATGTCCTTACAGATAGCCTGGGCCTCTATATGTGGAGCGCTGACCCAGATTGTCCTCCAGATACCATCCCTGGAAACCCTCATCCAAACCCAAGTTTGGATCTGGTGGATGGTTCCATCTATCTGCAAAAGGTGGATAGGGGAGATGTGAACCTGGACGGATTGCGTTACAATATCGCTGATGCAGTCTATTTCTGTGGGTATCTTTTGGGAGGGGTTACCCTAATTGATCCTCCTCGTCAGGGTGCTGCCTCGGACATAAACGGGGACGGTCATTTTTGGTCTATCGCTGATCTGATTATGCTGGTGAGTATCGTTAACGGACAAACTCCCCCACCACCGAAGCTGTTGAACCCTCCTGGAGAGATAATGGTTAATTTGGTGGAAGAGAATGGTCTGCTGGCGGTGAGGCCAAGTTTAACCTCTTCTTTTAGCGGAGCTTACCTTGTTTTTAATCATCAGGGCAAGATGGGTAAGCCAAGCTTGGCCAGGAGATCTCTGGGAATGACCCTTAAGGCCAGAGATGATGGGGAGAAACTGCGAGTGATCATCTATAGCTTAGAGGAGGATAAAATAGCCGGGGGAGATGGGCCGATCCTGCTGATCCCTGCAGAAGGAGAGGTTACTTTAGAAAAAGCCGAATTTGCCGATGAGAATGGCCACCTTATCTTAGGGAAACCAGGTTCGCAGACAAGTCTTCCACAGGCTCTTTCCCTCAATCAGAATTACCCTAATCCCTTTAACTCAACTACAGCAATCAACTACAGCAATCAGTTGTCAGCGGACGGCAGACGGCGGTGGACGGTCACCCTCCGGGTTTATAACATCGCTGGCCAGTTGGTGCGGACCTTAGTTGATGAAAGGCAGAGGGCAGGAGTTCATTCCGTTGTCTGGGATGGGAGGGATGCCCAGGGGCAGGAGGTTGGCTCCGGGATCTATTTTTACAGGTTACAGGTTACAGGTGATAGGTTAAAGGTGGAAAAAAGTAGGAAGATGGTTTTGTTGCGGTAATCAAAGTGCAAGACTTGGAACACGAATAACACGAATGGACGAATCTGCACGAATAGATAAGAGGATCATAACGGTTTACCATGGAACATCACGGAATTACACCGAGAGCTTTTGTCAACCAATCTTTGTAACCCTTGCTCTTTGTGGATGTTATCATCCACAAAGAATTTCTAAATGAGGGGGATAACAGATGAAGAGAAGAACAATTAGCTGTCTTACTTTTCTTAGTCTTTTTGTTCTCTCCTTTTTTGTATCTGGCTATGGGGCAGGTGGACTGGATGGTGGGGACAGCCTGATCGTTGCTGATTTTTTCGGGATGCCCGGGGATACTGTGGTGGACTCGGTGATTGCGGTTAATACGGTCCCTTTGAAGGGATTCGAGTTTAGGTTGGTCTACGACTCCACTCTTCTGACTCCCCTTGTTGTTTCCCCAACGGCACGCACTGATTACTTCCTTACCTGGGAGCCCACGCTTAGTGGTAGCGGATGGCTTTATCTACTAGCCTTTCCAGATGATATTTACGGGGGAGGATCCCGTCCCCCCTTGCCAGTTGGGGAAGGTGCAGTTACCTACATTGTTTTCCTGGTATCCTTTGGTGCAGATAGCGGCCAAAATTGTGATATAAAGTTTGAGGCTGACTCTCATCAAAGAAATAGCTTTGTGGATACCCTTTATCATGAGGTGCCTCTCTGCCTTAAAAATGGTGAGTTCACCGTGGGGCCCTCAGGAGTAAACAACTCTTCAGACTGCTTCATGCCCGGTTCCTTTTCCCTCGCCCAGAACTATCCTAATCCCTTTAATTCAACTACAGCAATCAACTATCGGGTGTCAGCTATCAGCAATCAGCAATCAGCGGTCAGCTTGGAAATTTACAACATCACTGGGCGATTGGTGAAGACTTTGGTTGATGGAAGGCAAGAAGCAGGGGTTCACTCTGTTGTCTGGGATGGGAGGGATGCCCGTGGGCAGGAGGTTGGCTCTGGGATCTATTTTTACAGGTTACAGGTTATAGGTGATAGGTTAAAGGTGGAAAAGAGTAGGAAGATGGTTTTGTTGAGGTAATCAAAGCGCAAGACTTGGAACACGAATAACACGAATGGACGAATCTGCACGAATAGATAAGAAGATCATAACAACTTACCACGGATAAACAAAGAAGCTCGAAAATGGAAATTGCTCATTTTCCGTGTTTCTCCGTGTAAGTCCGTGGTAGATCTTCTTTTGTTTTGCACTTTAGTGCGGATTATATGGAGTGCGTCAACTCCTGTTGACGCATGCTGTGACAGGTGTCACAGCACTCCAAAGGAATGGGCTAAAACCCCGAAAAGGTTACCCCCGCTAAAGCGGGGTAGAAGGAGACAAATAATTGATTAAGCTGAGCCGTCAGATCCCCTGATCTGACGGCAGGATGGTGACCTCATTAAGGAGACAAACGTCAGGAGGTTTGATATGCAGCGAAAAAGCAAATTTGTCTGGCTATTTTTGACTATTCTGTTATTCATGGGTGTATTTAGCTTCTCTAGTGCCCAAGGGGCGGATACTTTGCGGGTGGTGAACTCCTGGGGGGCTCCGGGTGATACAGCGATTGTCCCCATCTGGTTGCACAATACAATTCTGGTAGAGGGATTCACCTTTCGGGTAGTCTTCGATTCTACGATTCTTACTCCTGTTTGGGTGGATACCTCTTACCGAACCGGCTATTTACTCACCTGGGAGCCGGACTGGGGAGCAGGGTGGATATACCATATCGCCATCGCCAGTGACTTATTTGGAGGAGGCTCTCGCCCCCCCTTAGAGCCGGGATCAGGGGAAGCGGCCTACCTGGTCTTTATGGTGGACTCCAGTGCACAATTGGGGACCCAGGTGACGATAAGTTTTCAGGGCACGGAGTTACAGGAGAATACTTTAGTAGATACTTTATTCCAAGAAATCTATCCCATCTGTGTAAATGGAACGGTGACCATAGCCCATAATCAGAATCCAATCATAGATCCCATACCAAACGGGGATTCTCTGGTAGCCTATGCAGAGCATACTCTAAATTTTGCGGTGACCGCCTCAGACCCAGACGGGGATAGGATAACTCTATCGGCAAGTGGGCTGCCCTCCGGAGCGAGCTTTCCTGCGGTGGAGGGAGATAGCACGGTTACCGGCCAGTTTAACTTTACCCCCGGTAGTTCTCAGATCGGCCAGCATTTTACGGTGGCCTTCACTGCCAGTGATCCATTGGGGGGGCAGAATCAACAGACCGTAACCATCTATGTGGAGGAACTAACCGATCAGCCGCCTGTCTTCTCCCAATTTCCTACATCACCTCAATCGGTGACTGAAGGGGAGGTGCTAAGCTTCACCGTGGCCGCCTATGATCCGGAAGGGGGGTCGGTAATCCTTTCCACAGGATCGCTTCCCCCAAACGCTTCCTTTGTGGATAACCACGATGGCACAGGGGATTTTTCCTTCAGTCCGGATTTCACCCAAGGGCCGGATGAGATAACTGTTACCTTCTATGCGAAGGATGAGGCCGATATGACCACCAGTAGGAATCTGCAAATAATCGTCATTGACCAACCTAAGGATATTCTTAAAGTGGTGAACACTGGTGGGGCGTTGCCCGGGGGGAACTATGGATTTACTCCCATATCATTCAGCAATACGGATAGTATCTACGGCCTGCAGTTTGATCTGAACTTCGATCCCAATGTTTTAAGAGTGGATTCCATAGTGCCCACGGAGAGGCTTGCTGGGTTCACCGTCTATGACAATATCGGGGACAGTTCGGGTGTGGTGAGGATTATGGTAATGAGCTACGGACTTAATGTGATAGCCTCAGGAACGGATTCTATCTTAGATGTCTATTATACAGTTGACCCCACGGCGGAACCCGGAACTACCCGGGTTACCCTGACCAATGGCGTAGAGGTAACCGATCTATATGGGACCACCAAGGATTTGGAGTTAGAAAATGGTTACTTCATAGTGGATAGGCTGGGAGATGTTACCCTAAATTGCCAGGTTGATGTGGGCGATGTAGTGGCCCTGGTGGCCTATCTGCTGAACCAGATAGAGCTCAATAATCGCCAGCTAATGGTGGCTGATGTGAACGCAGATGACGATGTCAATGTAGGTGATGTAGTGGGGATAATCAATATGATCCTCGGCCGACCAGTGGGTAAGGGATCGCCGGCCAAGGGACTTTCTGGGGAATGGTTGGCCCAGGTTCAGTTGGATCTGACGGATCTGGATAATGGGAATGCCTATGTATGGGGCAATCTGGATGTGCCCGTGGCTGGGGTGCAGCTTAAGTTAAACTATGATCCAAGCCAGATAGCCATTTCCGCCCCGAAACTTACGGAGAGAACAGGAGATTTTACCCTTGCTTATAGCGACAAAGATGGGGTTCTTACTCTCCTTCTTTTTGACCTAAGAGGAGGAGCAATATCTACTGGCGAGGGAAATCTCTTTCGCCTGCCGGTTGAAGCGGTCAGCGAGGGTGATTCGCTGGAGATCTCCCAGGCGATAATGGCCGATACAACGGCCAGTTGTCTGCCGGTGGAGATTTTGCACAGAAATACGGGTGTAGGGGATAGCCGATATGATTTCTCTGTTTCCAGAGAATTTGCCTTGGGGCAAAACTATCCTAATCCATTCAATTCTACCACCCTCATCCGCTACCAGGTGCCAGCGGACGGCGGTGCCGTTCCGAGCACAAGTCGGCAGACGGCGGTCACCCTAAAGGTTTACAACACCCTTGGTCAAAAGGTAGCCACTTTGGTTGAGGGAGTGGTTCCTCCAGGCTTTCACCAGGTGAGTTGGGGTGGAAGAGGGGATAATGGGAAGGAATTGAGTAGTGGAATCTACTTCTACAACCTTACTTCCGGCACCTATAAAGAGACAAAGAAGATGTTGATGATAAAGTAATTCAAAGCACAAGACTTGGAACACGAATGGCGCGAATGAACGAATTTACACGAATAGATAATTTACCACGGAATTACACGGGGAAAGCAATTGAGAATTAGGAATTATGAATTATGAATGAAATTTATGCTGGTTATTTCTGTTCCCCAACCCCTGCAAACTGTTTCCTTGACCTCTGAGAACTGTTACAAGAGTTGTGAATTAGATTTGTGCTATTTGTCTATTCGTGAAATTCGTGTTTAAGTCTTTATTTGTACAAACGCAAATAAAAATTTCTGTTCTGGAAAGGTAATTATGACGATAAGAAAAGTTTTCCCTTTAATGGCTATTTCCCTTTTCCTTCTTTTGGGGGCCGCCTACGGGCAGAATGCTCCAGTGCTCACAGTTCCTGATTCGGAGTTTGTGGATGAGGGGCAGCATCTGTCCTTTCAGGTAACGGCCACAGATGCAGATGGGGACTCTATAATCTTGACAGCAGAGGATATGCCTACTGGGGCAGCCTTCACCGATAGTGGAAATGGGGTAGGGGGGTTTGAGTGGACACCAGGGTATGATCAGGCCGGAGAGTATCAGGTGAGATTTATCGCCACGGATACTACCTCTCGGGCCGATACTGGGATAACGATCATTGAGGTGGCGAACATCAATCGTGCACCTGATCTGGCCGATCAGCCGGATACGACCATAGATGAGGGGCAGTATCTGACTTTTACCTTAAGTGCCAGCGATCCTGATTTGGATGGTATCAGCTATAGTTCTCCTGATCTGCCCACCGGGGCCACTTTGAATGGGGCCACCGGGGTGTTTGACTGGACACCTGGTTATGACCAGGCGGGGGTGGACACGGTTACTTTCATAGCCACCGATGATGGGGTGCCGGCTTTGGCCGACACCGAGCTCACGGTGATCACGGTTAATGATGTGAATCGTGCACCTGATCTGGCCGATCAGCCGGATACGACCATAGATGAGGGGCAGTATCTGACTTTTACCTTAAGTGCCAGCGATCCTGATTTGGATGGTATCAGCTATAGTTCTCCTGATCTTCCCACAGGGGCCACTTTGAATGGGGCCACCGGGGTGTTTGACTGGACACCTGGTTATGACCAGGCGGGGGTGGACACGGTTACTTTCATAGCCACCGATGATGGGGTACCTGCCTTGGCCGACACCGAGCTCACGGTGATCACGGTTAATGATGTGAATCGTGCGCCTGATCTGGCCG
>Ga0307439_1000470_pt1 | contig 28129 bp, 32 predicted proteins | sample SalMarWE160490MG_FD_202142 | JGI IMG/M metagenome (GOLD analysis project Ga0307439, IMG submission 202142) | Salt marsh sediment microbial communities from the Plum Island Ecosystem LTER, Massachusetts, United States - WE1604-90 | ecosystem: Environmental > Aquatic > Marine > Intertidal zone >... | reverse complement strand
CTGGCGCCGGCACTATGGCCGTGCTGGGGAATTTAAAGCAAATGAGTCCCGAGTGGCTGAAGGGAACGAGTATGACCGGATACGGGGTGACCTTAAGTGTGGGAATCGGCGTCCCTATCCCTATCTTAAACGAGGAGATACTTTCATACACGACTGTTAAAGATGAGGAGATTCTTGCCCAGATAGTAGACTACAGTGAAGCCTATCCACAGAGAAAATCAGGCAGTTTAGGCGAGGTAAGCTACGCCCAGCTTAAAAGTGGTAAGATTACCGTTCAGGGGAAAGAAGTTCCCACAGGTTCACTTTCCAGCTACGCTAAGGCACGCAAGATCGCCAGCCTACTTAAAGATTGGATAAAAAAAGGAGAGTTTCTCTTAGCTGAACCGGTTGAGCTTCTCCCTTCAGTAGAATCAGGTATAAGCTTTAAACCCCTTAAGGAAAGACCGATAAAGTAATCGAAAAACAGAAAGTTTTCCCGGGAAGAAAGGAGTCAGATCATGCTAAAGAAAAGATTAGTCTTGACCTTTCCTCAAACCATGGTTGAGGAACCCATCACCTACCGATTGATAAAAGATTATGATCTGGTGGTAAATATCCTGAGGGCCCGAATCAGCCGGGAAGAGGAAGGCCGACTGATAATAGAGATAAGCGGTGAAAAAGAGGCTCTTGATAAAGGATTAAACTATCTTAAAAAGATAGGAGTTGCTATTCAGCCTCTAGCCAAGGATGTAAGATGGCTTGAGGATAGATGCACCCACTGTACTGTCTGTGTTCCCCTTTGTCCCACAGAAGCCATCGTAGTCGATCGGCAAAGGATGGAGATCTCTTTTGATAAAGACAGGTGTATCGTCTGCGGAGCATGTATTCCTGCCTGTCCTTACAAGGCAGTCGAGATTTTATTTTAAAAAGGAGGCCATGTATGCCAGCGAAAAAAAAGATCTTTGCCCCGGTGGGAGAGACAGAAATAACCAGGGCTATTGTGGATGAGTTTAGTAAACAGTTCCATGAATATGTGGAAAGTGATTGTCTCATCGTAGGCGGCGGACCGAGTGGTCTAATGCTGGGAGCTGAAGTCGCCAAAAAAGGAAAAAAGGTACTTATCGTGGAAAGAAACAATTACCTCGGAGGAGGATTCTGGCTTGGCGGATATTTAATGAACAAAGTAACGGTGAGAGGGCCTGCTCAAGAGATTTTCTCGGAGCTAGGAGTACCCTTTAATGAAGTCAGCCAGGGATTATATGTGGCAGACGGACCCCATGCCTGTTCCAAGCTCATCGCTGCTGCCTGTGATGCCGGGGTGAAGTTCGCTAATATGACAATCTTTGATGATGTAGTTCTAAGAGAGAACAATCGAGTGGCTGGGGTAGTGGTCAACTGGACTGCTGTACAGTCCCTGCCTCGTCAAATTAGCTGTGTTGACCCGGTGGCTCTGGAGACCAAAATGGTAGTGGATGCCACAGGTCACGATGCCTGTGTGGTAAAAAAATTGGAAGAAAGGGGTCTAGCGAAGACTAGAGGATTTGGAGCCATGTGGGTGGAGCAGTCCGAGGACTTAATAATCGAGCATACCGGTGAGGCTCATCCGGGCCTGGTGGTAGTAGGAATGGCTGTCTCTACCACCTATGGGCTTCCCCGAATGGGTCCTACTTTTGGAGCAATGCTTCTTTCCGGAAAAAGAGGAGCCGAGACCGTCTTGAGTAAGTTAGAGTGAGAAATGTTCTCCTCTGGGGTTCATCTTCCCTCTTTCGTTTATCTCTATAATGGGGCAAGAACAGGGGGTCTACATCTTGAGGAAATAGCCAGAAAACTGCTGGATCTACAACGCCCATTGGCAGGAGGAGCTCATTCAGGCTCAACTTACGAGCAAAAATGATTTCTGTAGGCAGCACGAAAAAATATTAACTAGCCTGGCCAGCAGATAAGATCCTGCCACATCAGCATCATCTCCTCACAACATCCAACCCTATCCAAAACCTACCTTTTTACGGCCACAAACCCTCTAATTTCCCACTTTCTTTTATTCCTAATAGAAAGAAAACCACACCCCACAACACACCTTGCCCCCTCTGTCCTCTCTTTTTCTTCTCTCTCTCCCTCCCCTCTCTTGTCCTTCCCCCGCTTGGCGTTGCTTACTCTTTGCCGCACCATGAATAATCCCCTCGTTGACCTTTAATTCAATGAATCCTCCTGGATCAGACTTCTGTAGAAAATGACTACATTCGTCTTTCAGATTTTAAGCCGAATGCAGCTAAGGAGAAGTATGCCAGGCTTGAGCTTTTTCTTTATGCTCTGGCTTTGAGTTTGAGAACTGGAATTTGGCTGAGGAATTTCCTCTGCGGCTGGTTTGATGAGAAAGACTATTTTGAGTAAACACTTTATAAGATTATTTTAGCAGGGGGAGGAAGGGTGTCAAAGAGAGAGTGTGGGAGTTGAAGGTGAAGGAGTCATTGGGTTACTCTGTTGTTTGTTTCTTGGTGAAATTTATTTCGCGGATTTTGTCCTGTTCAATGGGAGTTTTGCCTGCTGAGGGAATATCTATGTCTATTATCTCGTCTTTTATAACGCCTCGCAGGATGTCGCCTCTTAGGAGTTCCATAATTTGAATTTCCGCTTTCTCGCTTTCAAAGACTATTCTCTTAATCTCATTTTTAGGGAAAGATAAAGTGGCATAAGTTGTCTGTATGGTAAAAGATTCGTTCAGAATCGTTCCACTTAGATTATCGCCATTTCGTAGAGTGAGGAGGTCATATATTTTAAGCTTTTCTTCCTTAGGAAGTTCTGGAGAAGGAGGTCCAAAGACTTCGGTGCTTGCTGCACCGGGCACCTTTTTCCCAATTAACCATTGGTTGAAGTTGAGATAAAACCTATCTCGGTCGTGACCCTTGAGGTAATGATGTCGTTCGTCCCATAGTGGGTTAAAATAAACATATCCTTCGCCGTACCTGAATGCACCTACTACCACTTTGGTATGAGACTGGTCATCACTAACTATTATAGAATTTTCTGGGGGTAAATTAGTGAGTGCTAGGTGATTACTGGCGTAATCTAAGGATTGGACATCTGTGTTCACGGGATGTTCTTTATTTCTATAACAGCCGGTTACCCATTTCACATCCAATTGGAGTATATCCTTACAGACATCATCGATAGCAGCGTCCCCTTCTAAATATACTCTCGTTCCTTTCTTAAGCCAATTTCTGAAAACTTCCATTTGAACAGAGCTTAGTTCCTTGGCCTTGAGTTTCACAAGAACAAGGTCTCCTCCTCTGTCAGGGTGTTCTCGAAGGTCCCAAATGTCTGCGTTAGTGACAATAGCAAGTTTTGGTCGCTCTCCTGAAAGTATTTCGGGGTCGTATTGTTGAAGGATCTCGGGAGATATTGTTTCGTATTTGGCCCAACTATTTGCTGTGGCCAGAGTCATACATAAAATCATCATGAATGTTAAAGATAGCACTGTTCGTCTTTTCATAGGACACCTCCGTTCTTGGAAGAGATTTGAGAGATTATTTGTATATTAGCGAAAAAGTGGATGGTGTCAAAAAACTCAGGGGGTTTGGGTGAGGGTGTTTGGTTGTTGAGTGAGGGTTTGGTCTGGCCTGTATTTAAAATATTAAATGATTTCTTGGATTCGGGGGTGAAGGTCTGCTCCTTAGTGATCTCTGCTCCAATGAACTCCTTAACACTCACTTGCTCTTTAACAAAAATCTCTATTACCTTTCTTAATCTCCCCTCTGCATCCTCCCATTTCACTCCTGTTGTATCTTTCCACTCTACCATTTTATCACCTCCGTAACAACGTGTACTTCTCTCTTGGCATTAGTGTTTAAGAGTAGCTCTATCTTAAGGAAAAAGGAAGATCTGTCAAAAATAGCCTTTTTTTGAGGGCGTTTTGATTAGCTTGACAAAAGAGGAGTCTTAATTTTACCTAGGTCTTATATGGTCGCCTTGCCTTGAGAAAGCGGCTCTATGAGCCTCTATGTGCGTTTTTTGTTCTTGTGAATTGGTATAAAAGGTTATTTTAGCTATTTTTGCTTATTTTACCTTCTCTCTAAAACTCCTTTCTCAGCTTCTCTCTTATCTCGCTTTTTCTTCTAAATTGAGTAGCATTGGAAGCGAGAAACCTTATGATATCTAGCCCTTTTGATTACTTTCTAATCTTGGTCATTTTCCTGTCAAGCCTTTCGACCTTTTTATGCAAAGCTGTTAATGATTTCTCGATAACCTCCAGCTTTTTGCCAAGCTCCTGGTTTGTCATTAGTACACACCTCCCTTCCTGGGTAGTATTCTTCGAAACTAATTCCCGCGTCTTGGCAATGTTTGCCTAAGCCCTTCCTATTCTATGCTTTCCCCGACTTTTGCCCAGTACAAACTTGGGGACGTTTTTGGCTGGGATCTGGATAGGTTTTCTGGTTTGGGGGTCTTGATTAGCTTGACAATTTGAGCTAAGTGTGGTATAGTTTGCTTCTGAAGACTCCCACAGGGAGTTTTTGGTGGTCTCTTAGCTTGTTAGTCTTCGGTCTTTTCAGATAATCTTATGTTTACTGCGCGAGGACCCTTAGGTCCTTCCTCAGTTTCGAATTCCACGGGTTGTCCTTCTTTCAAAGAATCGAAGCTCAGACCCTGAAGGGCTGTTTGGTGGAAGAATATATCTTTTCCATCCTCGGTGGCGATAAATCCATAACCTCGATCTCCTATCAATCGTGTTATTGTGCCTTTGGCCATCTTGTTATTCTCCTCAAGTTGTAATGCTTATTTTTCTTTACTTCACTTTCTCTCTCAAACCCCTCCCCGGTTTAAACTTAGGGACTTTTTTTGCTGGGATCTGGATAGTTCCTCTGGTTTGGGGGTTAACTCCTCTTCGTGCTTTTCTTTCCATGACCTGAAAAGTGCCGAAGCCGACTAAAGTAACTTTTTCTTCTCTGGCCAGGGAGTCGGTTATGGCTGAGATTACTGCATCAACCGCTTCCCTCGAGACCTTCTTTGTTAGTCCTGTCTGGTTTGTCACTTCTTCTACTAATTCTGCTTTGTTCATTTTTGCCTCCCCGTTTGGGTGATTGTTTGTGAAGGATTAGCTGTTATTGTAGCTAAAGACAAGAGTGTGTCAAAAAAAGACTCATTCGGAGGCTGTTTTGAGGGGGGATTTCCCCTGCTCTGGTGATTTGATGGGTATTAGATGGCTTTTGATGAGCTAGCCAGAAAAATTGCCGTCCTAAAGGTTCACCAGGTAAATAGAGATAAGATCCTTGCTGAGCCTCTTGAGGTTGAAGTTGAGTATGAATGTTGCTCTTGCTTTTTGTGTTTTCCTCTTTGCCTAGAATCTCATTCCAATCGTGATACTAGGCCCACTAAATTTCACCGTCTTCCGCCTGGTTAAATCCCAAGTTCCACTTGGATAATCAAAAGTAGGAGCTGCGGCAATATCCGTCCAGGTTGAGCTAAAATATCCAACTTTGGCGATAAAACCACCCCTTTGAATGACTAGTCCAATCTGGAATTCGTTGACTGGCACAGAGACTATTCTTTTATCCTCAGCCGGAAAGGTGCCCGTAAGCGTTCCTGTTTCCTCGTAAACAAATAAATAATCTATATCGTGATACTCATCGATATCTGTCAGATTAGCAGTCCTTTTTGCTTCACCAGTTAAAAGTGAGCAGGTGAATTTACCTTGAAAACTTAACCAATCGAGCAGCTTAAGTTCACCAACGCCTCCAATGGCTGGCCCTATTCCTGAAAAATCGCTGCTTGATGTGCCCGTAAGATGGTATTCATCGTGCCAAGAATAGTCCCCGGTCCACTCATAATGAAAAGTACCGCTAACTTCTCCATTTAACTCGTCCTTCCAAGAGCTGAGTCTTAGTCCGCCTAATAGACTGAACCCTGTCTTAGAGGAGTTTCGGATAGGAAAATCAATCATGCACTCTACATTCGAAATTTCAAACTCATTAGAGGAGCTGTATTGGGTTGCTGCATTGTTAGGGTAATATACACCATCTACCTCATAGTAGGAGTAAAAAAGTTCATTCCACAGGTAGGCGTAATCTACGGTAAATGTATATGTGTCCACAACTTCGCCATCTTCTTCTCCTTTCTTATTTTTTAACTATTCTGATAATTTTCCTGTTCTGTTTTTTTATTGCAACACTTCACTCGCCTCCTTGTAGAGCTAAGATTTTGGGATGTGGGGAAATGACTTGAAAATCTGGTATTATGGAAGCAACATCCCAATTTTACCCTCTCTATTTTCCCCCTATCTGGGGAAATGCTGTCTTTGAGACGTGGTTCACTGAATATTTACGGGTACTATCTCCACCTCTTTAAGCACATCTTCCGGTATTCTTATATTGAGTTCCTTAGCTCTTTTTTCGTTGATCATTGGTATCCCCTCTTTGGGGCACTCGATGGGAATATTTGCAGGACTTGCCCCAGCTAATATCGTGAGTGTCATTTCAGCTACAGCCTTACCTTGCGCGTATCCAGACACGACAACTCCACACAGAGCACCATCCCTCACAGTAAAATCAGAGAAGGTAAACTCGGGAATTTTGCTATTTTGGAGAGTCCATCCCAGTACATCCTCGGATGGTAGACTCACTTTCCCATTCTTTTCTTTAATGGTGTGATACAGATATAATCCGAGCACATCCACCGTGGACTGAAGATCTTTTAGTTTCGCCTTCCAGTTATCAAAATCATTCGTGGTGTAGAACGCGTACATATCAATGGGCAGGGTAGTTTTATTCATTTCGGCTACAAACTTCTGTGAAGTAGGACTGTTGTCAGATAGGAGCACGGATTTCTTTGCATCCGGTACAAGGCGTTTGAGAAGTTCAATCGATTCCTTGAGGTGGTGTCTTTCAATCACCCCGGTTATATTCTCAGCAGGAAATCCATAGTCCTCAGGCTCACCATTCATACCACAGAACACAAAGGGAAGAGCTTTACCAATATATTTCTTGGCCACAAGCTCACAGGCATTGTCATCAAACACCATTACCAGATCAGGTTTAAACTGCTCAATTTCCTTCACCGCATCTTCTGCTACTTTTTTCTTCCACTCCTCGCTGGTTTTTCTTTTGGTATCTAGATAGAATTTCTCGGTCGTTATTCCTTTATCTTTTAAAACATCCTCCACACCCCTTGTTTCCTCTATCACCCAGGAATACTCCGGGTGGTAACTGAAAACAAGGAGTACCTTGTGCCTAGCTTGTGCACCTCCCACCATAGAAACGAGCACCAGCACACTGACCATGAGATATAGTCTTTTCATAATACCTCCTTTCCCTACCTACGGTATTGTCAAAACTTAACCACAGAGGACACAGAGAAATCATTAAATATCAATAAATTGTAAAACTTTTGACAGTATCCTACCTACTAAATGGCCTATTTTACCTTTATTTTCTCCCTCTGTGTGGGGAAAACGTTACCTATTGCCTCTATTTCACTGAGTATTTACGGTCTTTGTTCAATCTAGCCTTTCTAAGAAAATCTGTCAACATTCGCGTTAAGTCACTAAAAGAAAGCTCTGGGTCATGTTAATCTAGACTATACACATTACTTTCTCTATCTATATTAACGTACTCAGAGCTCTCTAAAATTTATATGAAGTCTTGTGCATATAATCATAAAGAGAGGAGATATGGAATGGAGGATAAAGTCTGTAGAATGCAGGCCGAGTATTTCAAGGCTTTGTCTCATCCTGTGCGGATAAAGATCCTGCGCTACCTCAAGGAAGGTCGCTGTAGTGCACTTTGACGAAAGTTGGGCATAATTATTTCTAGCTCTACTCTTCCATCTCCTTTAACAAAGACTTTGTCAATAAGAAGATCAATTATTTCTCTTTTTCCTTCCAAGCTTACATTGTCTATACTGCTCTGAATTTTCTTCGTGACCTTCTGTAATGTATCTAGTCTCATTTCTAGATGTTTTTGATTCTCTATTTGAAGCTCCACTTCTCGTTTGTGTTGATTTAAGATCTGTTTTTCGGTTTTTATCTCTTACATTTATGAATGGACTTGATTTTCAGTGATTATGTCTTTTCTGTATAGACGAAGAATTTTTTCATCCTCCAATTCCAGTTTCTCAAGTTTATTGGCAATTTTAAACAATCTCTTTTCTGCATCATTAAATAACTCTCCAAGTTGGGGTCTATCAGAAGTTGTACCAGATATTCCTTCATCTACATATTCTTTAAAAATCTCATAGTTGTTAGCCTGGGCAAAGTTTCTAAGTGATTCTAACTGAGCCGGAATGCTATATTTTTTAGCTTGCTCTTCAGTTGATACTCGGGCGTAAATAGCGCACTTCATTTTTCTCTCTCCTTCCCGGCATTTAAGTAATGTCAAAAATATATTAGCAGCTTTCTCCTTAAAACTCCTCATTCTCAAGTGTCTTAGTGAAGTTAACTTGCCTCCCTTAGTTCTTCAGGATATTTTTCATAAACATTACCAGTTGAAGACAATATATCCTTCTTTAATAAATTTTGATGATATAGAACCAACGTACTCAACATCACATCCCAGTTCCGAAAGCTTGTCGCTAACAGAATATTTATCAGAGCAGGCTTTGCAAGCGTAAACCTTCTCTCCCAAATTTATTATCTCCTTTACGTTCTCTTGAAGCTCCACATCCCCGGCTATTACTTCCTCAGATGGGCCCCAGAGAAAGAGTTGTGCGGATTCCATCCAATCACTGGTGAGAGCAGACCGTGCATACAATAAACCCGTCCATATCTTCTCCCTGTCAGCGCTGGATATTACAACTAACACTTTTGATCCCATCTCGTCCCTCCGATGATTCTCTCATACCCCTTCATAGCAATTTTACATTAACGGCATTTATTCGTTAATGTCAAAAACCAGCTTTGTTTACTGACACCTTGATATACACCGACAGCTTTGTCACGCTTCTACTTTTTTTAAATCCTCTGCACGTTGGTTCTTGATCTGATGAATGCCACTAAATCGGCAGGTTTTATCCGCCAACCAGCAATCTTAGTTCCTCTGAGCTGACCTTTTCGTAAATATTGCCTTACAGTGTATTCTGCTACGTTGAGACTTTTGGCTACTTCCCTAACCGTTAGGTAACCCTTCGACATGAACATTTCTCCACAAATAATGCGATTACCAACATGATACCATAAATGGAATAGTTGTCAATTGTTAGTCAAAATCTTGGATGATTAAAAAGCCTGTTTTGAGGGCTTTTTTGTAAGGTGTGTTTAGGGTTGAGGGTTGGTCATCCGTGTGGATAGTTCAGGGGATTTTATCACGTATCTGCTGGGCTTGATTTTTGGCTTATTTTAGCTAAGATAGGAGCTGTTCGAGCATGATGCGAGCAATGAGACATTCGGAGGAGACCTTGAAACCACAAACCGGACAAAACAAAATGATTCAGGGATGGTTACACCCTCTTTCCATGCCCTCGATTAGGACATTGCCCTTTAAGAGCCTGGCAGAAAAAATTGACCCCATTATGCTACTCCGTGATCTATGCCGAGATACTCCAACTGACCCCCCTGAGGCCATCAAGAGCATCAAGAAAAGATACCTTAAACTCTCTACTCAGGATTTGGATATATCGGTTGTCCCTGCAGAAAAACTGATTCTCGAAAAGATTGTCTGGCCATTGAAATCCGCCAAACAGGCTTTCTGTCTCGCAGATTTCATTGGTTGTATAGCTTTGTGTGGCATGGTTTGCGAGATGGCGATCGTATTTATATACGACCTTGGAGCCAGCTTATGGGACATAAGTCGTCTTCACGCTAAGCATAAGAAAATCTTTGCAGACAGGAAATATGAGAGACTTGGTCAGAAGCAACGCATTAAAGAGTTGCGAAACCTCGGTGCAATTACTGATGAGCTTGCAGACAATGCAAATACTGTCCGAAGAATTAGGCGAGCATATCTTCACTTTCTCAGTAAGGACTATACCAAGTTGGAAGAGGATGCCTATGAGGCGTATAAAGCAGCGTTTCGGGTGATCAAGCCCTTAGTAGCGCTGCCACTGGGAGAACAAGGCAAGTTGGTAATTCCAGCCCATTTAAAGTCCTACTTGGAGTCGAAAGGAGTATCCTCACCCAATAGCGCCTAAAACTACACATCTTGTTTCGATTCGCTAAATCAAGTCCTAACGGGTTCGGATGGGGCCAGAGACATTAGCTCTTCAAACCCAAACAATTACCGGTCAATAATCTAGGTGAACTCTGGAGGTAAACTCCGAAAAACGAATCTCCACCAGAGCCTTCCAAATAGATTGACAAGTCCTAAGATTTATCTTAACCTTTCTCCAGAAGAGTTCATTAGAGAGTTTTTGAGTAATGTTAAGCAGCGGTCAGAGAGCTCTGCCAAAGTTAGGAGAAACAGATATGGAATTAGAAAAATACAGGGAAAAGAGAAATTTTAGTAAGACCCCAGAGCCCGAAGGAACCACAGCAGGGCGGTCTGGCCAATATTTTGTAGTTCAAAAACATCAGGCTAGCCATCTTCATTATGACTTCCGACTACAGGTGGGTGATGTACTCAAGAGCTGGGCAATACCAAAAGGTCCTAGTATCAATCCCTCCCATAAACGCCTGGCCATCCAGGTTGAAGATCACCCTATAGAATACAAAGATTTTGAGGGGGTCATTCCTCCTGGAGAATATGGAGCGGGCACCGTAATGGTATGGGATTACGGGGCCTATGAACTCTTGGAGGGAGAAGATCCCAAGAGAAGCATCGAGAAAGGACGGGTGAGGTTTCATCTTAATGGCAAGAAGTTAAAGGGTGGGTTCGTCCTGATTAGAACCAAGTACCAAGAAAACAGGAATGCCTGGCTCCTCATTAAGGAAAATGATAGCTTTGCGCGAAGGGGACACGACATAACAAAGGAACAAGTGAAATCCGCCAAGACCGACTTAACTCTGGAAGAACTCCGCCAATCATAGGTATCCTTCCGGAACACCCTTCAGAGGAAAAGAGCGTTTCCCAAACGGCCAAACCATATTGCGACGCCCGAAGACGTCTTTTTCAATGGAGTCCCTGAGCAATTTGACCACCCGAGTTTTCAAGACATGCTGTGTGGTGGAAGTGGAGTTTCATGAATTGCTTTGTCCCTCAATGGGCACTACCTCCCCTTGGTCTGTCTCTACCTCTGAATCTCCACCTCTCGGCGGATCGTAATCTTGCTCCATTCGCTGACAAACCATCTTGTTTGGTATTTTGCCATATTGAACCAATAGCAATAGATATAACCGAATTCTTTTTTGGCCGACTGCGCAACACCGACGAAGGCGAAAGATGTGTATGTGAAATTGTGCCTTATTTAAAGGAAGAGCAGTCCAATGTGTCCCGTCACCTTGCGGCATTAAAAAGAGCAGGGATACTTTCTTCACGAAAAGAGGGAGTAAGTGTTTATTGCAGGGTGGAGGATGAGAATGTATATAAAATACTCGGGCTTGCTCTTGATTCTGTTGAGAAGGCAGCCCGGGAAAGAGTTGCCATTTTCAATTAAATTTTTTTTAGCCAAATATTTGCATATTTGATCATTCAGGCAATCCTGTCTGCGATAACAAAAACCGCCGCCTCTACAACGCCCATTGGCAGGAAGACCTCATCCAGGCTCAACTTACCAGCAAAAATGATTTCTGCGTACAACATGAAAAAATATTAACCAGTCTAGCCAGCAGGTAAGATCCTGCCACATCAGTATCGTTATTGGTACTGTCCAAATTCCTCTACCGCATCAAAGAATGCCTGCACATTTTCCCATGGAACCTCGACAGGCACAAAATGAGTAGGAGCAATAATAAAGCCCCCTCCTTGGCCTACCTTCTCAATCATCTCCCTCACCGCGCGCCTCACATCTTTAGAGGTGCCGAAAGGCATAACAGTTTGTACTCCTATAGTACCGAAGAAGGAAAGCTCGTCTCCATAAAGTCTTTTGAGTTTCACAGGATTCATACATTCCGGTTGAATAGGATTAAGAATATCAACACCTATTTCGATCAATTCTGGAATAACAGGCTCGATAAAACCATCGCTGTGGTAAAAAATGTGAATATGAGGATTCACTCGTTTTGCACTGTCAATCAGACGTTTTAATCGAGGTTTTAACCACTTTCTCCACATAGCTGGGCTCATAAGCATTGTGTTTTGTATCCCTATATCATCTGCTAACCAAAGGATATCTACTCCAGCCTCAGCGAACCGAGTTGAAACCTGTATATTGATCTCTGTGATCTTATCCAACAGAACCCGGGCAAAGTCCGGGCCATCATAAAAATCCACGAAAAGATTATCCATTCCGCGCAGTTGCCAGGCTGTCTCGAAGATAAAACCCCCACTAGTCTCTGTAAGACGCCCGATTAATGGGTATCCTCGGTTATGTAACTTTTGAACCTCTTTCTCCAGGTGCTCATGCCTGTATGAGGCCATAAAATCAGGCCATGGGTATTCCGAAATTTCCTGGGGGGTTTTAAAAGTAGCCATAGGATAAAGCTCTCGTTTCACGTGCCCCTCTGATCCTGTCACAAAAGGAATTCCCCAGTCGTCGAAATAGGTATTTTCTGGTAAGGACTCACCATAGTAGGATAAAAAGTCAGGTAGCTTTTTAGTAGGCTTGAACCCCACCCGACGAATCTCTATACCAAAGTAATCCTCATAGTTATCAGTGCCTATTTTCTCATGTAGTTTGACTTTCATTTCAGGCGTAAAGCGAATGTACTTAGGCACTTTATCCGGTTCTTTTCGAGACAAAGTAGTCAGGACCCTATCTCTCGGAATCATCTTTCACCCCCGTCTTTCTAGGTGTAGACCCCATAGTCCCGAGCTGCTTCAAACATGGCAATAACATTTTCCAGGGGAATAGTCCTATGAAGCTCACTGGTAGAACCTATTATATATCCACCATCTTCTCCAGCAATTTCAATAGTATTTTTAACTTCTTCTCGAACCTGCTCGGGAGTACTCCAGGGAAGAGTTACGCTGCAGTCTATTCCTCCTATAAGGACAAGCTTTCTTCCAAATTTCTTCTTTATTGTCAGCAAGTCCATTCCGGCATGAGTTTCAAGAGGATGCAGCCCCACAATTCCACAATCAATTAGATCAGGTATAACGGGTGTTAAATTTCCATCAGAATGAAAGTAACAGCGACAACCATATTTATTCCACATTTTAACTACTTCTTTCAGACGAGGAAAAAACTCCCTCTCTAGAAAATGTGGTGAGAAGACCAGACCGATATTGCTGGCAATATCAGAGTATACTTGTGTATAAGGTACGGCGGGGGATAATTTCTTTGAGGTACCAAGAAGCTTTATTCTCTTTAATTCATTCCTGCACAGCGCTTCCAACCAATCGGATATCAATGGAGCATCATCTGCATAAAGATAAATAAAATTCTCCAGGCCAATTAGACTATAAGCTGTGTTAAGCCCGGGCTCGCTGTCCAAAGCTATTACTGTCCCCCCGGTGGTTTTCTGTAAGTTAAGATTTTTAGCAAGGACAGATTTTTGATAGTTCTGGCCAAGTCTTCCAGTCCAGGCAGCACCTTTTAGATCGATGAAGGGCTCCTCCTTAAATCCTCCTTCGGTAAGCTCTTGAATTTCGTCCTTTATAAACTGAGCAGCACCTTTTAGATCTGTAAAAGGTCTTTCTTTAATCCTTTCATTCCACTCATGATATTGCCACACAAAGCCTTTCTTATCAATAATAATTTCTTCAGCATGAGGAAGCCTGACCGCTACTGTCATATCTATGGTCTTTTCTATAGCCTTGGTAACCACTTCGAATTTGTTTTTCTGAGTGAGTTTCCTACCGGCGTAGTATTCGATGGCAGTGTCATTCCGTAGTTTATCGTAAACGGGAATACGATCAGGCAGCTCTCGGTTGAAAACCTTATCAATTCTATCCCTCTTTGTCATTCTTTTTTTCTGTTGATATGATGATTGGGGCTCATTTATTTTTTAAGGCGCTCAAGACTTCGGCAAGAAATCAAGCAATAAGGAAAAAGAGTGGTTTCGTCGACCTCATGGGTATAAAACAGTGCAAAAACGTATCTATTAACAAATAGGATTCTCCAAGGGAAGACCAAGATTTTTCAATTCCTGGCATAAATTCGTTATTTCCTTCTCATTCAAACGCTTTTGAGGGGTAACTACGTCTCCTACCTCAACCCCTCGGAATTGTAAGGCTGTTTTGAAATAACACATATGTGCACCGTTTTTTAAGGTATTAGCGATTTTTATAATTAAGTCCTGCTGTTTTTTTGCCTCGGTATAATCTTTGTTTAAAAAAGCACCATGTAAACGAACAAATGGTTCAGGAAAGACATTTGCATTTCCCGCTACACAGCCAGAGGCACCAAGGATATAAGAAGGATATATGAGCTCGTCCATACCCATAAGAAAAACTCTATTTTTTCCAAGACAGCTCAAGTACTCTGGTATTCGCCGAAGATCAAAGTGACTGTATTTTATTCCCACTACATTGTCAACTTCATTTATTACGGAGTTTAAAAGTTCTGGAGTGATATCATTATTTGTATTATCAGGGATGTTATATAGATATAGGGGAAACTCTGGAACCGACCTAGCAACAGTTACAAAATGGTCTTTGAGACCATCGAAGTTATATCGATAATAGTATGGACTAATAACCCCAGCTCCATCAGCACCAATATCCCTTGCGTGTTTGGTTAATTCAATTGTGGATTTTGTATCAATACACCCAGTTTGAATAACTACAGGAACTCTTTTTTTCGCTTTTTTAACTACCAGTGATGCAAGGTTTTTGCGAGCTATTTTTGATAACAGAGGTCCCTCTCCTGTTGTTCCACAAGGAAAAAGACCGTGGACGCCCTTAGAGATGAGAAAGTTACATAATTTTTCTACAGCAGCTTCCTTAATTTTATCCCGGTTTCCTCTTTCCAGAGGAGTAACAATTGGAACAACAACACCTTTCAAAATAACCATCATTTAATCTCCTTATGACTTTTTCTCAAATCTATCCCATATATCCAGCCAACCTGGGCAGCCACAGAACAAGGTCAGGAACATAGGTGCATATCATGAGGGCACCTATTTCAAAAGCTATGAATAGCCACATTTCCCTGATAACATCAGGAAGAGGAGTTCCACTGATGGCACTGGCAATAAAAAGAGTCGGGCTATAAGGTGGTGTATCCAGGGCGATCATAAGATTGAAGACAGTTATAACTCCAAAGTGAACCAGGTCAATTCCTGCAGCTTTAACCAGCGGTAGGACCATAGGTACAATTATCAATAAAATAGCTGAAACATCAATAAAATAACCCAAAACCAAGAAGAGTGCGTTAAGTGAGAGAAGTACCGTCCACTTACTGGACATCAGCCCCAAACTTATAAAACCATTGGTAAGTAGAGCTGGTATTTCCTCTCTTGCTATCACATAACCAAATACGAAGGCACCGGCTATAAGAAAGCTAATAAATCCGGTGGTTACAACTGTCTCAATAAGAATCTTGTAAAGTGCCTTTAAACCAACTGTTCGGTAGACAATTAAGGAAAGAATTAATGCGTAGGCACTGACTACACCTGCTGCCTCTGTAGGCGTGAAGACCCCTCCGTAGATTCCACCCAGGAGGAGTACCGGGGCCATAAGAGCAAGAAAAGACTTGGTAAGACTTTTCAAGAATTCCCTGAAAGAGATTCGTTTTCCAGAAGGATAGTTTCTCTTAACCGAGAGGATATAAACCAAAAGCATTAGAACTCCTCCCAGGATAAGTCCAGGAATAAATCCTCCCAGAAAGAGGTATCCTATCGATGCACCTGAGAGCATAGAATAGATGACCATGGGAATGCTTGGGGGAATAATAGGTCCTATGGTAGCTGAAGCACAGGTAATGGCACAGCTAAAGGGACCATCGTAACCGCCATCTTTCATGGCCTTAATTTCCACAGCTCCCAGACCAGCAACATCGGCTATTTCAGAACCGGTCATCCCAGCAAAGATTATACTTGCTACAATATTCACATGACCTAATCCTCCTTTAAACGGACCCACCAGGGTTTTGGCAAAATCAAAAACCCGGTCAGTGACTTTGCCAGCATTCATCACTTTAGCGGTAAAAATAAAGAGAGGAACAGCCAAAAGCACAAACTGATTCTCGAATTTTATGACCATCATATCCATAATAGTAGCCAGGCTTATATTGGATAACAAAAAATAAAGAACTGAACTTACAAGCATTCCCAGGGCAATAGGATATCCCATAGCAAAAACAGCGGCAAAAGCTATCAGCCAAACAGCTACTGCCATGGTGGGACCTCTTTAACAGAAATCTTTTTCCCTAAAAGCTCTCGTATATAAGTATAGATCCAGACAGAGTTATGAATAAGAATAAGTCCAACAAATATGGGAAAGCATACCAGAAGGTAGGTCCAGGGTATGCGCAGGGTGGAGGATTTAATTCTGTAGTTCCAGGCAGTGTATTGGATGCTGGGAATCAAGAGTATGAGAAGTACTGCGTTGGTCAATAGGTCAAAACCTATATCGATGATCAACTGCACTTTTCTGGGGAATTTGCGGTAAAGGACATCGAAGCGAATGTGTCTTCTATACCGTTTTGCCAGGGCGGCACCCAGATAGATAGCCCAGACGAAGCTGTAGATAGACAGCTCAAAAAGGCGTGGTAAAGGTTGGTTGAGGACATATCGGGAAAAGACCTGGATTACCACAGAAAAAATTAAAACCAGAAAAATTAAAACTGCCAGGTGAACCTCTAGCAAATCAAATATCTTCTTGACGACCCTTCTCACGCACCTCACCGTATCAGGCTAACAAATACCCCGGGGAGGAAGCGCAAAAAACCTCCTCTCCGGGCAACCTTACTGTCTATTCTATAGCTTGAATCTTGGCGTATACGCCTTTACCCCACTTCTCATCGAACCTGGGCTGGCTGTAGAACTTTTTGACATTTTCCATGAAAGCTTGCTTGTCCGGAATGATGATTTCCATCCCATAATCCTTTACAAACTTTCCCAGGAGTGCAGCCTCTTGTTCCAGTACCATTCGGTTCTGATAATATCGAGCCACCTCCATAGCTTTCTTGATGTACACCCGATACTTTTCAGGCATACTCTGCCACAGCTTTTCGTTGATTACCGGCGTGATAAAACCAATCATATGATCACTAAGAACAATGTAATGAGTTACTTCGCAAAACTTTGCGGCATAATCAGTGGGAAGAGGGTTGTCCTGACCATCTACAGTTCCGGTTTTTAGAGCCATATAGACCTCTCCGAATCCTAAAGGTGTAGGTTTTGCTCCAAGAGCTCTTCCTACATCAAGCCAGGCTTCTACATTGGGCATCCTTAGCTTAATTCCCTTCAGATCTTCAGGCCGTCGCACCACACCAGCTTTCTTGGTCAGATTTAATTCACGGGTACCCAGGTACCATATGTCGAGAACTCGCAATCCAGATTTGGTAAGCTCACCCCAGTATTTCTGGCCTGTTGGCCCAATGAGAACTCTATAGAGATGATCCAGATCTTTGAAGACGTAAGGTGTTTCTAAAACACCTATCTCAGGATAATCGCAGAGATCTGCAAACCAGGCGGGACTGGCATCAATGGTCATCTCTAAGGTTCCCCTCATAACGCCCAAAAGAGCTGTCTTTTGATCTCCGAGCTGACCAGAATGAAAAACCTTAGCCTTAATTTTACCTGCGCTTAACTCCTCAACTACTTCGGCAAACTTATTCATAGCTAAGGTTTGAGGCTGCTCGGGGCCAGCCACTGTGTTAAACCGAAGAGTGTAGGTTTGCTCTTGGGCAAAACTTGCTGAAGAGAGGAGTCCCACAGCAAGGATACAAACGACAATAATCCTCCATCCTTTCATCTCAGATACCTCCTTTAAAAATTTTTCTGTTGCTGATGAGGCCTAAATTAAAGCCGTATATTTGTGACATAGATTATCACCCCCTTTTGTTGGATTTTTAGGCCTCAAGCATTTATTGTTTTCTATAGCCCATTTTTCTCGAAATTTCCTCAGATGCTTCAATAACCAATTTAGCCATAGTCTGTATCCTTGGAGGGTCAAATCTCTGGGAAGGCCCGGAAACGCTGATAGCAGCAAAAACTTCCTTTCGATGATTTCTTATAGGAGCGCCCACACAGCAAATTCCCTCCTCATGCTCCATATTGTCAGTTGCATATCCTCTTTTTCGAACTTTCTTTAGCTCCCGTTTAAGTACCTGGGGATCAATAATGGTGTTATCGGTAAATCTTTCTAATCCATCCTCATAGATAATTTTATTTATTTTCCCCTCTGGCAAAAAGGCCATTATGGCTTTACCTAAACTGGTACAATGAAGGGGAACTCTTTCTCCAAAAACAGGCCGGGATCTAAGTCTTGCCGTTGACTCCACACAATCTAGGTAAACTATCCTATCATTTTCCAGAACTACCAGGTAAGTTGTCTCATTGGTCTTTCTACTTAAATTATACAAGTAAAGGTGAGCTATTTTTCTAAGTTGAAGTTGAGATTGAACAATGTTGCCCAGCTCGAAAATCCGGAGTCCCAAATGATATTTTTTATCCTCGGAATTCTGCTCTACGAATCTTACGCTTTTAAGGGTGGAGAGAATTTGATGAATGGTGCTTTTTGGTAGGTTCAGCTCTCGACTTAACTGAGTTATTCCTACTCCATTCTCCCTTTTAGCCAAAGCCTCCAGAACTTCTATAGCCTTCTTTACAGACTTCATATTTGTTCGTCTATTTCGAACAATGTTCTATAAATAAAATAATAAAAGTAAAATTTTTGTCAAGGGAACCGAAAACTGGTAAAAAGAGGGTTGACCGAAGCGGTTAACCGAGCTTTGCAGGAATTTATCCACCGAAAGAGACTGGAGGCACTAATTAAGCTACGAGGGAAGATCTCCTTGAAGGAGGAATGGAGAAAATTGAGAGAGCCGGAATTTCAAAGTTCATTGAAAAGACGTGGGTTAATCTCTGGTTTTTAGAATTGGATTTAATCCTTCAGCCCCTGGCAAAGTTAAAGGTTTGGAAATTTTAGCCTCTCTTATCATTCAGAAAAGGTTTCGTAAGAGACTATTGTCTCCAATGGTTTGCGTGATTTTAACCCACCGGCTTCAGCGGGATACCCCATTGGCAAAAGAGCAACGACCATGTATTGCTTGGGAATATTGAGAATCCGTTTAACTTCCGCCTGGGAGAAAGCACCAATCCAGCAGCTTCCCAGCCCTTCTTCGACAGCAGCCAAAGTCATGTGATCTACGGCAATGGCAAGATCCACTGGATAGCTGTGAACTCCACACCTCATAATATGATCTGTGCGAAGGGCTACTGCAGCAATAATTACCGGAGCCTCGCCTATAAAGCTCTCATTTCCGGCTGCCCGGACGAGCTTTTTCCGTAACTCAACATCCCGAACCACTACAAATTTCCAGGGCTGTCGATTAGAGGCAGAGGGTGCTAATCTTGCTGCCTCAAGTACCCTTTTTAGTTTTTCCTCTGGAATGGGCCTATCCTCATAAACTCGAACGCTTCTCCTTTTTTCAATAGCTTCTCTTACTTCTATCTTCTTCTCCCTCCCATCTTTTGTGTAAGTGAGGCAAGTTAATAATTCATTATTGATATTTACTGATGAATGTCTTCCACAGAAGGGAAAGATCATCCCCCTTTAACTGGATAGTCCTATCATCCAACCTGTTTACCCCGCTTATCTTAGACGCCTTTTCGGCAGAACTTGCCTCGTAAAACTCTAGCCTTATTTCATAAGGGGAGGGAACTTTGTAGGCAGTGAACCCATCTATTTTTTCCACGGCAATTTTTGCCCTCTTCCTTATAATCTCCTTCGTCGTTGAAGATGGTAGGCAAACCGCCCCCTGCTTACTTATGGCGTACTTAACCACAGCCTTTTCCACGCGTTTCAATAGTTTTTCAGCTTCTTCTATTCCTTTTGAATCAGCGCTTATCATAATCAGTGGAACTCCAAATGTACCGGCAATTGCTGCCTCAAGACCAATCTCGCCCATCAATACCCCGTTTAGATAAAGGCTTTTCATGTCAAGAGCATAGGTATGAGGTAAAAGAGCTCCTTTTGTCTCGGCCATGGCATGGTACCCCACCATCATCATCCCCTGATAGGTCGCATTAAGCCCTAGCTCCGGGGGGACTGCGTGGGGATTACCCATAATAATTTTTACCCTGGGATGAAGCTCATTTAAAATAACATTTAGCCCGTAATAGTGCATATCATACACCACAATTTCTGTTGCTCCTCCCTCAAGAGCACCCTCAATGGCGGCATTAAGATCGGACATTAAAAGCCTTCTTGCCTCCTCATATCCATCACTTCCCGGTCTTGCTTGTCTCTCAGAACTCACTACCCCGGTTATCCCCTCAAGGTCAACCATAATGTAGATTTTCATTGCTTTTTACTCCTTTCACTTGATAATGAGGCTCTTCCTTTATCTTCTCTAAAGCCTCTTTGGCTTGATAGGAACTCCTTACAAATGGAGAGGCAGCCACAGAAAAAAAACCTAAGGATCGGCCTATAATCTCATATTTTTTGAATTTCCGAGGCTCCACAAACTCCTTTACCTCAAGATGGTCGGGGGAGGGCCTTAGATACTGACCGATGGTAAGAATATCACAACCGACTTCTCTTAAATCCTTCATTACTTCAACCACTTCGCCAGAGCTCTCCCCCAGGCCCACCATCAGTCCAGATTTAGTATAAATACCCGAGTTCATCTCTTTGCTTCGTCTCAAAAGCTCAAGTGACCTTGAATAATCAGCCTTTGGCCTTACCGTTATATAGAGGCGGGGAACTGTCTCCAGATTATGGTTCAGAACATCAGGCTTTACCCCTATCACTACTTTAAGGGAGGATAGAGAGCCCTTAAAATCGGGGATTAAAACCTCGATCCTCATCCCATCCTTATTGATTCTTCTTATTTCTTTTATGGTTCGGGCAAATTGACTGGCTCCTCCATCTGGTAAATCATCCCTGGTCACCGAGGTTATAACCACGTACCTTAAGCTGAGCCTATTTACCGCCCGGGCTACATTCTCAGGCTCAGAAAGATCAAGGGGAAGAGGGTCCCCCTTCTCTACCGCACAAAATCGACAATTTCTAGTACATCTATTCCCCAAGATCATAAAAGTGGCTGTTTTTTTAGCAAAACATTCCCCTATATTGGGGCATCTTGCTTCTTCGCAGACAGTGTGAAGGGAAAGACTGCGAAGAAGATGTTTCATCTCCTGAAGAATCTCTCCCTTAGGGGCTCTTTTCTTGATCCAGGAAGGCAAACTCATTTTCTATCATCCCCCGAATGAATAATCATCCTTACTCCCAGGCTAAATATAAGATTAAACGTAACTGTTCACCGTAAAGATCACAGAGATGAATCAAAAAGAAAAACTTAACAAGATACGCCTCGCGAAGCACAGAGTTTAAAGTTTCAAGGAGTCAGGGGTTCAAAGATAAATCATCCAATCCTCTACCTCTTCTAATGCTTTAATCCTCTTTCCCTCAAGTTATCATCGGCGTTTAAATAGAAATGTCAAATGTTGAGACCTGACCCCTATATAATGTATGAAAAATGGAATTTTGGCAAGTCCGACCTGGAAATTGGAAAAAGAAGAGGTGTTTGACAAGATCAGGTAATAGGCTAGAATTACCCCATCTTGAAAGAAAAAAGGGGGCTTTGTGGAGGAGAAACTAGCCAGTCTCAAAAAAATCCTCTCTAGTATGGGAAGCGTTCTCATTGCTTTCTCCGGGGGAGTGGATAGTACTTTCCTTCTTAAGGTTGCTCATGACGTGCTTGGAAAAAAGATAGTAGCAGCCACAGCCAGCTCAGAAACTTACCCAGCTTCCGAACTGGAGGCAGCCAAGAAGATAGCTCGAAAATTAGGCGTTAAGCATCTCATCATCCAGACAGAGGAGCTATCGAAGCAGGATTTTGTCAAGAACTCTCCTCAAAGATGCTATTTTTGCAAAAGGGAATTATTTTCCAGATTAAATAAGATAGCCAGAGGACAAGGTTTAAACTATGTAGCGGATGCTTCCAATTATGATGACCTGGCTGATTTTCGTCCAGGGAGGCAGGCTGGGCAAGAACTTGGTATAAAAAGCCCTTTAAAGGAAGCCCATTTAACCAAAGCCGAAATTCGCAGCCTCTCTCATAAAATGAATCTACCTACCTGGAATAAGCCTTCTTTGGCCTGTCTAGCTTCTCGAATTCCTTACGGAACTAGAATCACCAGAGAAAAATTAAAAAGAGTTGACGAGGGGGAAAGATTTTTAAGAGGCCTGGGAATAAGACAGTTAAGGATAAGAGACCATGATGGGATAGCTAGAATCGAGGTACCCCACGAAGAAATGAGCTTATTCTGGCAGGGAAATATGGTAAGGCTGATAATCGATAAACTTAAAAGATTAGGATATACTTACGTTACACTTGATCTAGAAGGCTATCGCCCGGGAAGCATGAATGAGGTTTTAGAAAAAAGGTGAATCAGAGTGAAAGTAGACCGAATCAGAGATCTGCTAAAAGAGGTAAGATCGGGTAAGATAAGGGTAGAAGAGGCTCTAGAAAGGTTAAAAGTTCTTCCTTACCAGGATCTTGGTTTTGCTAAGATTGACACTCATCGAGAGCTGCGAAGAAACTATCCCGAGGTAATTTTTTGCCCGGGTAAGACTCCTGAGCAGATTGTCCATATTGCAGAGCAAATGAGGGAGAACAAATCGACAGTTATGGCTGTGCGAGTAAATAAAGAGATCTACCAGGCTATTAAAAATAGTCTGCCAGAAGTAAGGTATTTTGAGAAGGCAAAGATAGCCGTGCTCGGAGAAAGAAAAGAAAAAGTTAGCCCTCATACTATATTGGTAGTGAGTGGAGGAACCGCAGATATGCCAGTAGCCGAGGAGGCAGCGGTGACAGCAGAAATTATGAATAACAAAGTAGATCGCCTTTACGATGTAGGGGTGGCCGGAATTCACAGGCTATTCGACAATAAAGACAGACTCTTTAGTGCCAACGTCTTGGTTGTCGTTGCAGGCATGGAGGGAGCTCTGCCCAGTGTAGTAGGGGGCCTGGTGAGTAAACCAGTCATAGCGGTACCCACCTCTGTGGGATACGGAGCCAGCTTTAAAGGAGTTTCTGCTCTTCTTACCATGCTTAATAGCTGTGCTCCCGGGATAGCAGTGGTCAACATCGATAATGGATTTGGAGCTGGATATATGGCCAGTTTGATTAACCACATGGGGAGAGAAAAATGAGAGCTGCCTATTTTGACTGTTTTTCCGGCATTAGTGGAGATATGGTGCTGGGAGCATTGGTCGATCTGGGTCTACCGGTAGAAAAGCTAAAAAGCGAACTACATAAATTAAACCTTTTTGGTTATCGGATTGAGGCAAAAAAAGTGGCCAAACGGGGTATTCTCTCCACCCAAATTAAAATACGTGCTAAAGAGGAAAAAAAGGAAAGGACACTTGAGGATATTTTATCTATTCTGGATAAGAGTAAGTTGGAAAAAAAGGTAAAGGAGCCGAGCCGAGCTATATTTACCAAGCTCGCTAGTGTGGAGGCAAAGATCCATGGGAAAGATGTACAAAAGATACATTTTCATGAACTGGGTGGTTTAGATACAATTATTGACGTGGTAGGGGCAGTGGCCGGGATGAAATACTTAGGTGTAGAAAAGGTGTATTCTTCCCCTTTACCTGTTGGCAGAGGTTTTGTAAAATGTGCTCATGGCATTCTACCTGTACCGGCTCCGGCAACTTTGGAGTTATTAAAAGAGGTGCCTGTTTATGGCAGCGATATCGAGGCCGAGCTGGTTACCCCTACTGGAGCCGCTATTATTAGTAGTTTAGCTGAAAACTTTGGCGAGATGCCTCCTATGAAAATAGATAATATTGGCTATGGAGCCGGGCAAAGGGACCTTCCCATCCCTAATTTGTTGAGAGTGTCGATAGGGGTAATAAGAAAAGCTTACGAGGAGGATGTAGTCTCTTTAATTCAAACCAATATTGATGACATGAATCCCGAGCTCTACGAGCACATAGTAGACAGATTATTCCGTGAAGGGGCTCTAGACGTTTTCCTCACCCCTATTCAAATGAAAAGGACAAGACCTGCCACTATGCTCAGCGTCATAGCAGGTCAGGAAAAAATGGAAAAGATGCTCGAGATCATTTTCGATGAAACTACTACTCTGGGAGTAAGAATCTCTAAAATAAAGAGAAGAAAATTAAATCGGGAAAACCGGAAAGTATCCACTAAATATGGTAAAATCGAGGTTAAAATAGGAAAACATGATGGTGTTGTCAAAAACATCTCCCCCAGCTATGAAGAATGCCGAAAGATTGCCACCCACCTTAAAATCCCCCTCAAAAAGGTTTACCAGGAGGCAAAACAGGCTGCCTTTGATTTACTAGGGAAGAGAACTTAAGAGTACGAAAAAGAAAAAAATGATCAGGCAAATAGCTATTGAGCTCAAAAGCCATGCTCCTTTTACTTCTTTTGGGGCTATTACAGGAATTATCATCATGGCTGTAATGGTTTTGGGTAATGTTCCTTCCGGGATTTCGCACATTCTTTTTTATATCTTACATCCCGTTCATGTTGTATTGAGCGCAATTGTGACCACAGCTATGTATAAGCGACATAGTAAGGGTAAAGTCTGGGCAGCCATTTTGATTGGTTATGTGGGGTCAATCTGCATAGCTACATTAAGTGATGTAGTAATTCCTTATCTGGGAGGAGTTTTACTAACTCTCAAAATGGAATTTCATGTAGGGTTTATGGAAAAATGGTGGCTTGTAAACCCCATGGCGCTAATCGGCATTACCATCGGTTATTGGAAGCCTACCACTAAATTCCCACACGCTGGACATGTCTTGCTAAGCACGTGGGCATCGCTGTTCTACTTTACAGCATTTGGGATGGCAAACTGGATTCCCTTGCTTCCTTTTATCTTCTTAATTTTATTCCTTGCAGTTTGGATTCCTTGCTGTACGAGCGATATAGTGTTTCCTCTTCTATTCACAAGAGACGGTTAAGCATCATTTTCGCATTCATATTCATCTTCTGATTTAAGTTTTCTTTTGAAATTTATCCCCGCTTTTTCTTTATATCAACAGGGAATACCCCTGCTTCCTTCTATACACAACTTACCCTACTTTATTTTTTCTAGCACAGATATAGTAGATTGTCACCAGCGAAAATGGTAGCAGGATCAGACTAGGGATGTATGGTGGCGAATAAGTAGATAAGAAATCTCTCCAGTTGTTAAGCCATCCTCCTTCTTCTCCTCCGGGAATGGATTCCGTAATCAAAGAAAATATCTGCGTTCCGGCGATAATCCATATCATTATGCTAGCCATTACAACCTTTGCCAATTGGTGAATCTCAACTAAGTTTTTGACACCTTCCAGATAAAACAGTCCGGCAAAGAAAAGAATGAATCCTCTCCATACTAGGAACTCACCAGATATCTCCAAAATGCCCCAGGTAAAGCTCTTACTCGCTATACCTATTATTAGCTCTGCTATCCCAAAACCTAAAACAAAAAGACCGAAAACAGAAAAATACACACTTCCAAATTTGTTTTTCATTTAGGCCACCCCCAATAGTATCCATATTAGATGCAGCAGACCGCCGTATAAGAAGACTGTTACCACAAGAGCAGCGAGGCTCCCCAATAGTCCTTTTCCGCCTTCTTCTTTTAGAAGCATGACGAAGGTTGCCACACAGGGGAAGTAGATGCTGACCAATACCACAGAAGTAATCATCTGGTATTTTGTCATTTCAATAGCGGAAAGCTGCGCTACGGCCAGATCCTTTCTCAAGAACGCGGCTATCAATGGTCCCACCGTCTCTTTAGGCACTCCAAACCATCCCATTGAAAGAGGACTTAATGCCTTAGCTAACCAATCTATAATTCCAGTTAGATAGAGTAGGTTGACAATTATTACACCCAGCAAAACAAATGGAATCGCTACGGTGAAGAAACGTGACGTCCTCATCCACAGCTTCCTTCCTACATTTCCCAGCATGGGTTTTTGATAAGGCGGTATGTCCAACAGGATTTCGGGCGATTTTCCCGGTACGATCTTATTAAGAACCAAACCTAGGATGAAATATCCTAGCAATAGATAAAGTATAACCCAACCCACACTCTCCGGAATCACTTCTAGCATGATTCCCAGCTGGGCACCGCAGGGAATAAATATCGCCAGCAGGGTCATCATTATAAAACGTTGCTTTTTCGTTTCCAGAATTCTACAAGCTGTACACGCTGGTACATTGCATCCGAGGGAGAGAATCGATGGCACTATGGCATACCCATGTAAACCAATTTTATGTAAGGCCGTATCGATGAGAACAGCCAGTCTTGGTAGGTAACCGCTGTCTTCCAGCAAGGTGAGTATCAGGTAAAAGGCAACGATTGCCGGCAGAACCACGCCTATGGCCACAAAAAGCCCGCTGGTGAACACCCCGAAAGCTTCGAAGCAATTGTCTGCCAGCGGGTCTCCCACAAAAATATAATAGAACCAGCTATCCTTGGCCGCAGGGAAAACTTTTTGCAGCCAGGGCAGCCAATGTGCATCAAATAGCTTAACAAGAAACCCATCCGTAAAGAACCCTGCAAATGCACCAAAGAAAGCCCAGAAGCCAAATAACACGGCAATGGCAACAGGTATACCCGTGAGAGGCTTAACAGTAAGCTCCCCAATGGCATCTTTCAAGGTATGTCTGTATTTGCCAAATTTTATAGTTTTCTTTGATATTTTATCTATCAAATCCCATCTTTCATCAACACTTAGCATTTTAACTACCTACCTTTCCTATAATTTTTTCTATTTTAACTGAAGAAGCTTCTTTTATTCTCGACACCAGTTCCCTGATCCCTTCACCGCTTATAGCTACAGTGGGTACTACCGGAACACCAAGGATCTCTTCTAGCTGCTTTACATCAATCTCTATGTTCTTATCCTCGGCAACATCCCACATATTTAACGCTACTACAACTGGATACCCTTTCTCTATAATTTCCAACGCTAAATAAAGACCACGCTCTATTTTTGAGGCATCAATGACGCATATGACCATAGATTCTTTCACTTCTTCAAGCATCTTTACCGCCACTTCTTCGGCTTTATCTTTTGGATCTAGAGAGAATGTGCCGGGAACATCAACAACCTCGACGTTTTTCGCCTTAAGCCGCATCCATCCCTTTGTAAAGTCAACCGTAGTTCCAGGATAATTTGACTCTATGACTCTTGCTCCTGTTAAGCGGTTGAAAACCACAGATTTTCCTACGTTGGGATGGCCCATTAGCAAAACCTGTCGAGTAGACATCTTTTATAACCTCCTTTGGCTATTTAATGTCCCTCACAGAACCGTGCTTGTGGATTTCCCACACACGGCTCTTCAGCAATACCTCCCTAATACGATGATAAGGCATATGTTCGATGATATATCCTCGGTTCAGGCAAAGGATTATACTTCTTAAAGCGACAATACCGCTCGTAGTTGTAGCTTTTCTTCTGGCTCCGCCTGTTTATCCACTTGTAGGCTAATTTGGACGTGAGTATATAGAACTTCTTTATCTCCCTATAATTCCCACTTATCCCATAGTAGCGGTAATGTCCTATCAATTTTAATCTCAGCACCTGCCACCACTCTTTCAGCTCTACAAGGTTTCGGACTTTCTTCATCCAGATGTTCATCGCTTTTATCTTTTGCCTGAATTTCTTACTTGCTGTCTTTCGCCCTAACTTAAATTTGCCTTTTCTGGTCTTATCGCAATAATGCGTGAATCCCAGAAAGTCAAATGTAGCCACTTTCTTGCCTTCCCTCTGTGCCTTATCCCAGACATATCTACCAAACTCAATTATCCTTGATTTGCCTTCGGCTATCTTCAGACCAAACTTGCCAAGTCTCTGCTCTAACTTCTCTCCAAATGCCTTTGCTTCGCTTCCACTCTGAAAGCAGACAATGAAGTCATCAGCATAACGGATGAGCTGAGCAAATCCTTTTATATGAAACGTCTTAAATATTTGCGCATAGGACCCTAAGTGCCTTATTCGGGTTGTCCCACTTTGCAAAACGAGAAACCAAAACTCCTTCAAGA
>Ga0307439_1000446_pt1 | contig 28998 bp, 26 predicted proteins | sample SalMarWE160490MG_FD_202142 | JGI IMG/M metagenome (GOLD analysis project Ga0307439, IMG submission 202142) | Salt marsh sediment microbial communities from the Plum Island Ecosystem LTER, Massachusetts, United States - WE1604-90 | ecosystem: Environmental > Aquatic > Marine > Intertidal zone >... | reverse complement strand
TATATGATAAGAACTTCAAAAATCTTTCAAAATCTAAAGGCTTTACATGCTTTTTAATATTTTGAGAACTTTCGGCAAGCTTCTCCCAGCGTCTTCGGGTTTTTAAATGCTTTTCAATTATAGTCAGAAGAGATTCTTTTTTAATAGGTTTAACCAGATAATCCACGCCGCCTACAGAAAACGCTTTCGCTTTATCTTTATCACTCTCAAGAGCAGTCAAGAAAATAACGGGAATTAACGAGGTATCTTTATCTTCCTGAAGATTGGAACACACAGTATAACCATCCATAGAAGGCATATTTATATCCAGCAGAACGAGATCCGGATTCTCTTCTTTAACTTTCCGGATCCCTTCTAAGGGACTTATTGCTGTTATAACCTCGTAGTCTTGACCCGAAAGAATTCTTTCTACGAGTTTAAGCATGTCCTGATTGTCATCTATGTAAACTACACGGGATTTTTTATTCATTTACGATTTCTACTCTATCTAAATATTCCCTAAGTTCCGCTAAATTTTTTTTAATCTCTTCAGAATCTTTATTTTTTGCAGATCCTTCAATTATTTTCCCCAACTCAGATATTCCATCAAACCCGTAAATAGAACCTGAACCTTTCATGCTGTGCCCGAGTCTCTCAATTGTTTCAAAATCGCCCTTCTCCAAGGATTCGTTAATTTGTTTTATATCTTTTTGCCTATTCGCAAGAAAATTCGGAACAAGCCCGGCTGCATACCCCGGGACTTTAACTATGATTTTTTTATCATCCTTTTCACATGGCATCAATTCACCTCCATGTCAATTATCTTAATTCGCTAACTTTATACAATTACGGCCAGCCTGCTTAGCCGCATAAAGGGCCTTATCCACTTTATTGACAAATGATTTTGATTTCTCTTTTTTACCGGGTTTAATTGTTGCCACGCCTATACTTATGGTAACATTTGTACCTACAGGTGAAGTTTTATGAGTTATCTTTAACTTCTTTGTTTCACGCGAAAACCTGCCCGCGACTTCCCGGGCTCCTTTTTCATCAGTATCCGGAAGTACCGCAATAAATTCTTCTCCTCCGTACCGGCACAAAAAATCTCTGGGTCTTTTTAAAACGCTATTTAACGTCCCGGCAACTCTCTTTAGACAGTCATCACCGTTAAGGTGCCCGTACGTATCATTGTAAGCTTTAAAACAATCAATATCAAACATGATGAGCGAAATAAACTCCTTGACTCTAACAGCATTTTTCCATTCTCTCGTAAAAAATTCCTCAAAGTAACGGCGGTTTGGAACAGCGGTAAGTCCATCAAGATAGGACATTCGGGTCAATTGCTTATTTGCCGCCTCCAACTGCTCAGCCATTTCCAACATTTCTCGTTCTCTTTCTTTCCTGCTGTCTGTTTCCATCTTCAATCTTAACGCAGAATGGACTCTGGCTAAAAGTTCTGTCACATTTATCGGTTTTGTTATGTAATCAACAGCTCCCGCATCAAAAGCTGATTGCAGATGAGTTTCCTCCTTGTGAGCTGTAACCATTATGATCGGGATATCTTTTAGAGATTCCTCTTTTTTTATCTTGCCGCAGGCTTCTATACCGTTTATTCCCGGCATCTTCACATCCATCAGGATAAGATCTATATCCTGTTTCTTCTTTTTGCCCTTCAGTCCAAGAATCCCGAAAGCCTGGTCTGCCGAATCGGCAAGATGTATCTTTTTGTAACCTTTTTCGCTTAAAATCGCCTTAAGCACATATAACTGGTCTTCTGAATCATCTACTATAAGAATATTCATTTAACACCCTTATTTATATATATTAGGATAGTTAATTTTTTTAAAATGTAAAGGGGTTTTTTATCAAACAAAATTAAAAAGCAAAACTCGAAAAAACTGAAAATTCGCCACAAAGACACTAAGACACGAAGCCACCCCCCAACCCAATAATCGGACGCAGATGCAACAATCACAGATTAACAGGATTTTTTGTTTTCACTTCCCAACCTCCTAACATCCTAACTAAAATATTAACCACAGAAACACAGAGAACGCAGAGAAAAAATATATTTTGTTTTTCAACTAAATCCCAACCCCAAAATCCTAAATCCTAAGATTAGGACACAGAGACACACTACTCATTTTTATTATTTTGTTTTAACTATCCAACGATCTAACGATCCAACGAACCAACTAAGAAATTAATATCTGACTTTTACGAGAAAAAGGCCCTGAGGAGGGGCGACCGATGGTCTTCTTTTCTTACCCGAAAGAACCTCTTTAGTATCAGTTGGAACGATTTCTCCTCTACCAACTGCAATTAAAAGTCCAACAATACCTCTTACCATCCTGCGAAGAAAACGATTCGATTCCACCTCAATAAAAATATTATTTTCATCTTCAAAAATTTTTATTCTTTTTAAGTAACATTTACCGTTATCTTTTGTTGCAAGGTTTTTAAAATCTTTTTCTCCGATAAGTTCTTTTCCTGCTTTTTTCATTTTTTTTATATCGAGTTCTCCGTCAAGTTGGAAAAAATACCTTTTATTGAAGACCGATTTTTCCGCTGATATTTGATACCTATATATTCTTGACCCTGCAGAAAATCTTGCATTAAAGTCCTCCGGTACTCTTTTGCATTCCTTCACAAAAACATCATGTGAGATATTCCCGTTTATTGCCTTTTTCAATTCTTTGGGAGAAATTTTGGAAGGACAAGCAAAGGAAACAACCTGTCCGAGAGCATGAACCCCCGTATCGGTTCTGCCCGAACCTGTTATTCTGATTTTCTTATTGAAAATTGTTTTGAGCGCTTTTTCCAATTCGCCCTGAACGGTTCGTTTACCGGGCTGAACCTGCCAGCCGAAAAAGTCTGTTCCGTCATATTCTACTATTATTTTTATATTCTGCATATTTTAAAACTATTTAACCACAAGATTCCACAGATTAACACAAGATTACCCAACCACCCCTTTATTTATTTTTTTACTAAATCCCAATCCCCACTCTCTAAATCCTAATCTAACCACAGAGGACACAGAGTTTCTTTTTTGTTTTATCCCAAATCCCAACCAAAAAATATTATCACACAAAGACACAGAGGCACAAAGCCACCCCACACCCACCTGTTTTCTATTATGTTTGTTTAAACCCCACCACGCAACCCCAAAATTAATCTCACACTGAGATACAAAAAATTTAACTGTTGATATGTGGTCAGTTAAGCTGTCTTGCTTCAGTTTAAAATTGATAGAATAAGCCAATTACCTAAAACAAAGAAATTATAATATTTTCCAACGCATGTATTTGATGATAATTATACTAAGAGGGTTTAGAAGAGGTGGAAAAACCATCAAATTTTAGAAGTCTCTCTTGACATAGTAATGAAATTTATGTAACTTACTAATAATTATGAAAGACAGAAAAATTAAGGAGGTAGACTATGAATTGGCAAGATTATATCACGGTTAACCCAAATGTTTGTCATGGTCAGGCTTGTATCAAGGGTACTCGTATTATGGTATCAGTTGTCTTGGATAATTTGGCTGCCGGTCTTACTCCTGATGAGATTATTCAAAGTTATCCGGCACTAACCCACGATGCAATTCAAGCTGCCATCACCTACGCAGCAGAACTCGCTCGTGAAAAAGTGGTTGACTTACCTGTATAAAAAACTTTAATGAAATTTAAAGTCGATGAAAATTTACCTGTCGAAGCCGCAGAGTTGATAAGAAATGAGGGTTATGACGCGGTTACAGTTTGGGACCAAAATCTTGTGGGAACTACCGATAAAAATATAGCTAAAGTATGCAATAAAGAAGGTCGTGCTTTGATAACTATGGACAAAGATTTTGCTAATATACGCAGTTATCCTCCAGGGGAATCCTTTGGTTTGATTGTATTACGCCTGAAACGGCAAGACAAAGCGCACGTACTAAAAACGATTGAGCGTATACTTTCAATATTACGGAAAGAACAGCCTGAAAAGCAATTGTGGATAGTTGAGGAAAACAGCATAAGAATTAGGAGTTAAATGTATTATATTCAAATATCATAACGGAGGATTATAATAAAAAAAGAGGAACTAAAAATAGGTGTAGCCTGGTATACAAAAGAACAGTGGGAAAGACTGAAGAAAATTACCGCTGATTCCGACAACAAAATAGATGAGACATATGATAATTGGAAAAAAGACATGGAAAAATTAATAAAAGAAATCAAGAAAAGTGGACATGTCCCCGAGAAAATCAATATAGATATAGAAGAGTTAAAAAAATGGTGTTTACAAAACAATAAACCCATAACCTCAGAATCACGTTCGGAATATGTGGCTGTTCTATTAAGAGAAAAATATGGATAGCAAACGGCTTAATCCAGTGTAATTAAAGGGGCAAACCTAACTTATCAACCTCCCAACACACTAACTTTAAGATCAACCGCAAAGCCGCAGAGAGCACAGAGTCTCTTTTTTGTTTTCCCCTAAATCCCAACCAAAAAAACATATTATCACACAGAGACACAAAGAACACAGAGCCACACCACACCCACCTGTTTTCTATTATGTTTGTTTAAACCCCACCACACAACCACAAAATTAATCTCACACTGAGATACGGAGACACAAAGAAAAAACTAGTATATTTAACCACGAAACACACAAAAAACACGAAACCCAACCACACCAATTAAATTTGTATATTTAACTATAAATACACTCAATTTTTTTGTTTTTACTATTTAACAATTCAATAACTTAACTTAGCTTCACAGAATCTACTTAGCATCTACCGAATCATAACCATTTTCTTAGCCAGTTTATCATCCGTTAACTTTAGTACCCCAAAATATATGCCTGAGCCAAGTTTCTTACCAAAATTATCCCGCCCATCCCAGGATATAGTAGATGAAGAAGATTGTTTATTGTCTAAAGAAAAGGATTTAACTTCTCTTCCGCTTACATCATAGATGAAAAATTTAACATTTCCTTTTTGGCTTCCATCCGGCAGACTAAAAACAAATTCTGTCCCCGTGCTGAAAGGATTGGGGAAAATATTGAAACTTAAAAACTGAGGATTGTGGTTAAAATCTTCTATTCCTGCCCCTTCATCTTGAAGAACCCAAACTGTTCCGTCATCATAGCAACTAACATATATACGGTTTGTCTGCGGATTTACGGCAATTCCCTCAGGTCTATCTCCAACCTCAACGGTTACAATCACTGAATCAGCTGCCCCATCAATTATACTAATAATGTTGCTACCGCTACTTGCCGCATATATACGGTTTATCGCCGGGTTCACTGCAATTTCCTCGGTATAATCTCCAATTTCAACACTATCAATCACTGAATTAGTGGTACCATTAATCACACTAATATTTATTCCCACTGCCGCATATATCCGGTTTGTCTCCGGGTTTACGGCAACTGCGCTGGGATTACCTCCCATCTCAACACTATCAATCACTGAATCAGTGGTACCGTCAATTACATCAATGTTGTTTTGTACTGCCACATATATACGGTTCGTCTCCGGATTTACGGCAACTGCATAGGGCGAATTACCAACCTCAACAGTCGCAACCACTGAATCTTCTGAGCCATCAATTACACTTATATTGTTATCCCAAGAATTTGCCACATATATACGGTTCGTCTCTGGGTTTATTGCAACTCCAGCGGGATTATTTCCAACCGAAACAGTGGCAATCACTGAATCACCGATGCCGTCAATTACACTAACGCTATTAAAACTTGCCACATATATCCGGTTTGTTTGCGGGTTTAGGGCAATCGCATAAGGCGAATTCCCAATCTCAATAGTAGTAATCACTAAATTTCCTAACCCATCGATTACACTGATATTGTCTTCCCACATATTTGATACATATATCCGGTTTGTTTGCAAATTTGAAGTAATTTCTCCTGGAAAAGCCCCAATCCTAATAGTATCAACCACTGAATTAGTAATACCGTCAATAACTGTAACTTTATTATCTTCCCGATTTGCCACATAGATACGATCCATATCCGGGTTTATGGCAATTCCCTCGGGATAACTTCCAACCGCTACAGTTGCAATCACAGAATCTCCTGAGCCATCAATCACACTTATGTTAGCATCACCCACATTTGTCACATAAATACGGTTTGTCTGCGTATTTACTGCAAAAGCGTAAGGATGATCTCCAACTCCAACAGTTGCAATAACCGAATCACCTGAGCCATCAATTACACTGACACTGTCAGTCGTAAAACTTGCCGTATATATACGGTTTGTCTGTGTATTTACACAAATTCCATAGGGCCAATCTCCTACTCCAATGGTAGCAATCACTGAATCGCCTGACCCATCAATCACACTGACATTGTCATCATCCCTATTTGCCACGTATATACGGTTTGTCTGTGGGTCCACGGCAATTCCTGCAGGGTAAGTTTCCACACCAACAGTAGCGATCACCGAATCTTCTGAGCCGTCAATTACACTGACATTGTTATCCCACAAATTTACTACATATATGCGGTTTGTTTGCGGGTTTACGGCAACTGCCTCTGGCCAAACCCCCACTTCAACAGTGGCAACCACTGAATTAGTGGGTCCATCAATCACACTCATATTATCATCACCCGAATTCGTTACATATATACGGTTCGTTTCCGGGTTTACGGCAATTGCAGTGGGCGAATTTCCAACCTCCACAGTTGCAATCACCGAATCGCCTAACCCATCGATCACACTGACATTGTTGCTACCAGAATTTACTACATATATACGGTTTGAGTCCGGATTTATACCAACCGAACAGGGACCCGATCCATTCCCTGCTATAGGTCCAAGGTAAATAGTATCAACAACCGAAATCTGACTAAATCCCGTAACCGTAAGACACAATATGAAACTCAATAATACAATCTTTTTTAAAACCAACACATCAACCTCCTTTTAGATTCAACTATCCTTAACCAAATTTCATAATATTATTATAAAGTTATCATCCTTTAATGTCAATAGTATTTAAAAGCAGTGAATCAGTATATCGGTGAATCGGTAAATCAGTAAAAAAATCCTGTTAATCTTGTTAATCCTGTCTAAATTTTTGGGTTGTGAAGGGTAAAACAAATTTAATCTTTTTTTCTCTGTTTCTCCGTGTCTCTGTGGCTAATATTATAGTTAGGATGTTAGGAGGTTGGGAAGTTGGGGAGTTAAAACAGAAAATGAAAAATCTTGTGTTAATCTGCTTGCCCTGTAGGGAGGAACGACTGTACCAGGGTGTAATCTTGTGGTTAAATTTTATTTGTTTTTTTGAAGTTTTTTCTTGATTCCTTCCCATCCCTTCAGCGCGTTTTTGAAAATTTTATATCCTTTTAAGCCGTCCACAAGCATTCCTTCTTCTTCGTAAAAAGGAATACCGGCAATTCTGGCTTTCTCGAAATCAAAAGTAATATCCGCACCCATAAGTCCTGTATCGGTATGAGATTGAATGGAAAGAAACATAACTTTTGCAATCTCTGTTGCATCATCCAGAGAATATTCAGCTCCGACCATATTTTTCGGAGAATCGCTTTTTAACTCCGGCGGATCTATCGTGAACTTGAATCCCGGCTGATCCATCAACTGGTAACGGTTTGTAACGCCAAACGCGGGAACGAAAAACATCATTTTATCTTTCGCTTTATCTTTATTGAACAGTCCCACAAAAAGATTGGCGAACCGCTCGTTGGCTAAAATCTCAGGAGGAAGCTGACTTACATCTATACTATGCTTCTTATCAACAGAAATTTTGCTTAAAATCTGCCACATAGGCAGATAATATAATTTTTTATTCTCAACTTCTTCTTGAGGCTTCACAAAAATAACATTCACTTTTTTAAATTTATCCAGAATAACCTCGAATCCCGAACCGCAATTCGAACAGAAATGAACAAGGTCATCTTCTCCGCTCTGGATGTCCTTTCCGCAATCCGGACAACGCAGGGGTATAAGTTTGATATCAGTCATTCCCATATTGTAACCACCAGAGAGCAAAGCCTGTAAATAAAGCAAAAAGAAAAGCAATTCCACCGCCCAGTAAAGAAGAGATAAATGAGAGAATAATACCTAACATGCCTATAACTCCATATAACGCGTTTAATCCTAAAAAAACTTTTTTACTCTCTTCTTTATTCTTTTTTCCCTTATCCTTTACCAGAGCCTTACCATCAACAGCATCAAAAGAATATGTATAAAATTCTCCTCCGGATTTAACTCTCGCAAAAAATATGGGGTTAAAGTAAATAATGGCTTTTTTCTTTATTGCTCTTAAGTAATATTCGAATTCATTAAAATCTCTATATTCTCTTATGATTTCATCGATAAGCATTCCTGAAGCTTTTTCTAGATATTCTTTTATCGATAAAGGCAAATCAAAGACGTCTCCGTATCGATGGAGAATTTCATCATCGTAAACCTCGAATCTTTTGCCTTCCGTACTCACTCTTTTTATCCCATAACGGTAAAATTCTGAAGGGTCCAATTTTACTTCTAAAATACGTCGTATTCTTTTCTTAACTCTCTTTTCGCCGACAGTGCGGGTAGCGCCAACCGTATCTATATTCATACCGGAATCGTTATAAGTGGGTTCCTGAACCACAGTCCCTTTTTTATAGCCTCGTAACCAACCTATTATTTCTGAACTGACTTTTATAAAAGGAACGTAAATAAGAGAGACCTCAATAATCTGGACGTCCCTCGCGAATCTTTCTCTTAAAATATTTTTGGGCTTATTTATTTTCGGTTTTGCGAATACTCTCGGAGCCCCGATTTTACTCGTTATTAAAAGACTGCTATCGCAGAATTTACATTTTGTGTTGGTGTAGCCCTCTACAACATCAATCTCTGATCCGCAATTCGGACAGGAAAAGGCAATTACCGCAAGCGTATCTTCAGCCATTTTGTTTTCCTCTATCGTAGTACCATAACAGGAATGTAATCGCAACTACGGAAATCAGCTTGAACGGTAAAGCAGGAAAAAAGAAGGCTACCATTACAATAATACTAAAGGAAAGCAAAGCAAAAGGGTGATGATTCCTGGCACTTTCCCCCTTTTCTGTAAGTCTATTGGAAAGAATATTTCCCCTCGCCCCATCAACACAGTAAACCGTATCGTTGTCTTTTACCGAGAAAAAAGGTAAGTAAATAAGACCGATAGATTCCGCCCCTTCTTCCTCTCCCATTGCCTCAAGTGCTTCGTCGATAGTTAAATCAGGCGTAGAAACTTCAATATCAAGAGTTGTTCTATCTCCCTGAGGGATATAACTGTTGATTCCTATTAAGTCGGTTTTTTTTCCGGGCAAAAAGATTGTTTTTCCATCTGTTTGTATACGATAGAAAGGAAAATACTCAAGTTCTACCTTTAATTTTTTCCCTGTTCGCTCAAAAAGTAAACTTTCAGCAACCCGGGCTTCGAGAGTGGGTTTTATCGACTCTTTTGTAAGTACTTTATCTTTTTCGTAATATAAATGAGTACTACAATAAGGACACTTTACAACTTTATGTTCTATCCCCGTTTTTATTACCGCATCACATTGCGGGCATCTGATTTCCATTCAGATCTTTACTGTTTTTCACCACACTCAGGGCAGAATTTTGCAGCGGCAGGCATCTCCTTACCGCATTTGGAACAAAAAGCCTTCCCTTCCACCTTTGCCCCGCAATTAGGACAGAATTTCGAATTTCCGGGTACCATTTCACCGCATTTATGGCAGGGTTCTCCGGAAGGGGCCTCTTCACCTGTTCCGGTACCTCCGGTGGTTTTTCGCATCATACCGGGTATCATTGCTCCCATACCAATACCGGCTCCCACACCAACACCTGTTCCTGCTGCACCACCCTCCTGGGATGCGGCATCCCGCAGAGCTTTGGCTGCCTGAAACTGTGTAAACTGATTTAAATCACCAACCACACCCATACCGGAACGTTCGTCTATCATTTTCTGCACTTCCGGAGGCGGAGTTATAGATCTTATGTAGAAATCTCTTAAATCAAGCCCGTACTTGTCAAAATCCTCATAAATTCTGGACTTGGCACCCGCAGAGAGTTCATCGTAATCTTTTGCAAGATCGAAGATAGTAGAGTAGTTTTCTCCCAGAAAGTCAGTCAATCTTGATATTATAACATTCTTAAAGAAATTTTCTACTTCATCCCTGTCCTTAATGTTTTCAGTACCTACAATCTTGTTTATAAAAAGACGCGGGTCGAAAACCTTATATGAATATATTCCGTTTGCTCTTATTCGTATCATCTTGAGCTCTTTATCTCTAAACGGAACAGGTTCCTGGGTTCCCCACTTTGCATTCGTAAAAACCTTATTGTTGACGAAGTATACCTCGGTACGAAAAGGGCTCTTACCCTCAAAAGCGGCACCGATCAGCTTCTTCAAAAGGGGAAGGTTTGCGGTAGTCAGCGTATGTCTACCCGGTCCAAAAGTATCAAGAGCTCTTCCGTCACGGAAGAAAACAGCTGATTGATTTTCTCGAACGATTAGCTGACTGCCGAGAGAAGTCTCGGCAGAACCCTGTTCGGGTACTCGATGTACTACCTGGTTACCCTCATCATCTAAAAATTCAATAACTTCAAAAAACAATCCCATTTTAATCCCCCTCCACGATTTTTAAGCGACTGGCAAGTAAATCAAATCCTATCTCTATGTTTTTCGATATTTCCGCAAGGTCGCTGTTAACAGTAGAATTAGACGTAAAAGCCTTGGCCCACTCCATTAAGTCTAAATCAACCTTGTAAATCGAGCGAAGAGTTCCTTCCGAGACTTCTTTCTGGTCGAAGAAACCGCTATAACCGTAATCCGCATATCGTATTGAATCGGTTAGTTTTTCCAATTTCTTATCAATCCTTGCAATTTCATCAAGAGGACTGAGATCTCCGGATTTCGTTACCAGCTGACCCTTCTTATTTAGAACGTCTTTAATAGCTTTTAGATTTTTCGCCATTTTTTCCCGTAGAAGCTGGTCCGTCTCTCTTCTTTCTTCCTTCTTATAGTAACCTTTAAATCCCGGAATACTTTTAGCTATTTTATCTATCCAATTCTTGAACGCCTTTTCTTCGCTCATAACAAACTCATTCCTTTAAATATTAAATTTCTGCGCTAATTCATAGATCCCAAGAGGCGCTTTCCAGTAAATTCCGTTAAGGGATTGCACTATACCCATTATGGAAAAAACGATTAAAATCATATATCCGATAACGGAAAGTATATGGAGTATAGGCAACAATATTAAAAGCGCGATCCAAAGCAGCATCATTACGAGTCCCTGCTTTGCGTGATGTTTGCAGAAAGTATTTTCCGGTTTTACCAAAAGAGGTACAAGAAACAACAACCATAAATAGGACAACCATGCTATGCTTTTACCATCATCTATATCTTTTTTACTGGCTTTTACTTTAACTTTTTTATCTTCATCACTCATTTTTCCTCCCTTTTTTAGTTATAATGAGTATTTCCTTTTTTATTCAAAATCCATTTAATAATAAAATCTATCTTTGGTCTTCCTGGAATAAAGGCAATATGGTTTCTACCCTGGAGGGGTCTTTAAATAGATTTTCTATATTTTTTAAATTGTTTCCTATCTCATTCAACCTGAACTTAAACAGAAAGAAAACATTAATAAGAACGAATCCGTAAAGAAGAGCCTGTTTTAAGTCTACAGGAAAGGATATCCGCTGCTTCTTAACAAAGGTCTTTGGGCGTTGTTTTTTCTTTTTTCCCTTCGCTTTAATTTTCTCAATAAGCCCTATTTCAGTAAGCTTATATACAGAATTATAAGTTCTGAATTTTCCGATACCGGATATTCCGACTAACTCACTTAAAATGATATCTTCTTCGATTTTTTCCAGGACAGTTTGCTCGTCTTCTCCTATCTCTACTTCAATTTCAGCTTTTTCAAGTTTCCTGAGGGTTATATTCTCATCCGGCAATGCTTGTTCAATCAAAGGCCATTCGTCTATTCTCCGCATACCTTCCATAACAAGGGTATTCGGCTCTATCTCAACAGAAAAAGCAGAATGTTCATAAAGCTTTTTTCCTGCCTCAAAGGAATATCTTCCGGTATTCCAGGTTAAAACTTCACAGGTGGTTTCTTGAATTTTGAAGGTTATTATTCTCTCAATGTCCTTCTTAGATAAAAAATCTCCCTTCTCAACAATTTCGAGTAAAGAAAGTCCCGCTTCTTTAGCCCTTTCGGTATATTTATTAAATGTTTCGGGAGAAATCAGACCTGTTCTCTGGACGTATTCGCTTATAGAATGAAAAAGCTTTTCTCCCTTATGAAGAGCATCCGTAATTTTCCCCTTTTTAAATCCAAAATGAACTTCTTCTCTTTTCGTTTTAAGTTTAAGTACACCATCTGCTTCATGCAAAGATAAGAACTGTAATATTTCAGGAACAGAAAATTCTTGTATACTACCTTCCATTTCCATGCGGCTTCAACCTCCAACTTGAGAACATTACTAACGAATAAAACAATACGACAGAAATTTTAAAGATGTTATTTCCAATTGAAGTTCTGTATTTCAAAGCTTCTACCGGTTCTGACAATACAGAATTCAGAAAAATCAAAAGAATTAAGGCTGCGAAGAAACATATTATCGCTCCTTCAAGATGTTTCTTTTTGTAAAAATGGGCGCTTCCCGGTATTATGAAACTCATCAATAAGTTGGTCAACCTATCAACCTTATTAGCTTTACCGACTATACGTCTCTTTAGTCTTTCTCGTATGGTTTTCGATTTAGTTAATGATAATTTTGTAAAACATACCAAACATATATTTTCACTCTTTCTATCAGCTAACATATAACTTTTACAAATTGGACAGTAATAATCTTCTTCCTTTTTAAAAACTGCCATTATAGTCATACAAATTGCTATTATTATCATGAAATATAATTTTTTATCAACAAGATGCCTAAATAGTCCTCTTGGGACAAATACATACTTATAAAGCCATCTTTCCGGAGGATATTTATATAAAGGAGGATCTTTTTTCGATATCTGAAAAAGTCGGAGTCCGCTTCTTTCCATATGTTTTGTTGCCTCATCAAAGTTAAGTTCGTTATAGTACATCTTAATAATAGTTATATTTGCTATCTCATTTTGCGGATACCGAGAGATAACATTTTCACACATCTTAAGGGTTTGAGAGGTATCACCTAAAGCATAATAAACAGAGCATAAGTTCTCCCAATAATTCATATCTCTCCTGATATTATAACCTTTCTCAAAAAAATCTTGGGCGCCGGGCAAATCTCCCCCTCTCGCCTGCGCTATTCCCTTTATTGAGTAGCCATAAGGCGTTACGGGAGAATCAATATCATAAACATAAGGATCAAATCGAGCTTTAAATTCTCTATAGAGGTAACTACCCGGGTGAAAATTATTACTGATAATATATGAGTACGAAATCAAGAAGGGAAACACAAATAAAATGGCAGCACATTTAATTAAATTTGTCTTACTCATTTTAAGCAAAGAGATCGCTATGATAATAAGAAATACATATTGTAGAGGCAACCATACAAACATTGAAAACAATATTGCTCCTATCCATAATCCGCTAAAGTTGATTGTCCTTTGTATCCATTTCGTGATATATGATAGAGAAAACACAATACTGGCTCCAATTGTTGATATCAGAATCCAGAAAGAAAATAGAATTAAAAGCAATATCAAACTTTTGATCATAAAAATTTTGTTATTAAGGAATTTTATAGTCGAAAAATATTTCCATAAAAATTTAGTCATTTTAATTAAATTAGGGAAGCTTACTTTAACCATCATTAATAGTGTACGCCTATTTGACGGGTCAAGCTCGCTGGCAAAAATTATTTTTCTTTTTCCTCTTTCAACGCTACCATTTTTGAGGTCTTCTATACCCTCCTTTAAGTACTTATTGGACAGGGCGGAATTTATATAATCATTCTTGCTTCTTATAATTTTTATCAACTTACTCTCTACTACTTTACTTTCTTCAAAAAGGTCGTTTGAGAGCAACCTATAATCCAGCTTAGAAAGACTTTCGAAAGAAGAAGATATTGCTAAAGAATCTTTAAATGATTGTTGAAGAACTTTTACCGAGGGACTTCTATTACCTTTAAGTTCCTTGCTTATGTAATTTTGACTTATCAGAGATAACGTTATTATGAAAAAGATCATTCTAAATCTATCTTTCTGAATTCAATCTCTAAACTTTTCTCCTTTACCTTTGCTTCAATTGCCTTTGCTTCAATTTTAAATGGACAAAGAATTCCCTCCTGCAAACGGAAATCCGAATAGTTGACTATAATTTTATTCACCCTGTGCAAAACCACTCGAGTTGGCCTAATATCACGAGAAAAGAAAATTTCAATACCATCTCCTGAAAGAAGCCATCCATTCTCCAAAGGAATCATTTCAGAGTTAGATAAAACAGGTATATCCCACATCAGAAACCGATTCAAAGAAGCATCTGGATTTTCTTCGAATAACGAGAGAACCTCTTTTTTTACCTGCTTTCCATCCTTATCTCTTATAGAAATTGAATCTTCAGAAAAATAAAAAGAACCGATTAGCATCCCGAAAGATCCTAACAATTCACCTGTTAAGATTTTTTCGCTAACATTATATTTGAAAGAGAAATAAGAGGAAAAACGCGCGTCTGGTTCAGATACAGTCATTTCTCCTGTACCGCTTTTTTGCACAACTTTAGCCTGCCAGGAAGCAACGTTTGCCAAAAGGTCTTCTTTAGATACCGTTTTTTTTACAACCTGCCTTGCACAATTAAAAAAACAGAATATTATTATTGCAAACAGTGAAAAAATAATCTTATTCATTGTCTAAAAATATATGAAATATAGAGAATAAGTCAAGTGGAATTCGGGTATAATGAAAGTAATTGCAAAAAACAAAAAAGCTAAATTTGATTACCATATTATAGAAACCTATGAAGCTGGTATTGTTTTAAAAGGATCAGAAGTAAAATCAGTACGCCTGGGTAAGGTAAGCCTCTCCGATGCTTTCGCTCAGGTAGTAGGTGGAGAGGTCTTTCTTTTCAATATGCATATTTCCCCGTACGAAAAAGCACAAGAGGGATTAGATTCTAAAAGGGAGAGAAAACTTCTTCTAAATAAAAGCGAAATCAGAAAAATAGACGGTAAACTAAAAAATAAAGGATTGACATTAATACCACTTGAAGTATGTATAAAAAAGAACTTAGTAAAAATAGCTTTAGCCGTTGCTAAAGGAAAGAAAGAATACGAAAAAAGGGGAAAAATAATTGAAAAAGAACAAAGAAAAGAGATGAAAAAATACCTATGATTTTTCTTATACTTTCTTTAAGTATTAATTTATCCGGAAAGATATACACATTCCAGGAATATAGTCTGGGGAACCATAAATACGTGAAAAGCCATCCAATGCTCGAAGAGATGGATGTCTCCTATTATTGGGATCTCGGCACACAAATTTTAACCGTACAGAAAGAAAACATAGTTTCTATCATGCCGGATAACCCTTTTATAAAAGTAAACCGGGACGTATACCAGTTAGAGGCACCTCCTCTGAAAAGAGGAGGCAAATTATTTGTTCCGGTTTCTTCGCTGCCCCTTATCCTTGGAAGTCTGATGGACATGGAAGCTAAATTCAATCAAGGGATTCTTGATGTAGGAACAAAAGTTAATATTTTTAAAACTAATTGGGAGGTTACTCCCTCAACGACTATCTTTACAATTGAGTGTTCACCAAACCTAAAACATCTTTTTAATAAAATTAAAGATGAATGGGTTTTAGTCATATTTGATCCAATATACAACAGAAGTATCCTAGAGCTTTCTCCTAAAGGTCTAATAGAAGATGTTAAATTCGAACAAGGCGATGGCTTTATAAAATTCCGCTTCAAAGTAAAAAACAATCTTGCAATGGATGCAGTAAGAAACGGCAAGAAATTGGATATTAAAGTGAAAACGTTTGTAGAAAGAAGCCTCAAAACTATTGTCATAGACGCGGGGCATGGGGGAAAAGATCCGGGAGCAGTTTATAAAAATGTCCAGGAAAAAGATATCGTGCTAAAAGCATCAAAGAAAATAGCTGCTAAGCTAACCGAAAACGGATTCAATGTAATAATGACAAGAGTTGAGGATGTTTTTATTCCTTTAAAAGATAGAACGAAAATTGCAGATTCAGCGAAAGCCGATCTTTTTGTTTCGATACACTGCAATGCGGCACCCAATAAGAGAGCAATGCACGGAGCAGAAACCTACTTCCTTTCCGCTGCGAGAAGTGATTGGGCAAGGACTGTTGAAGCAACAGAAAACTCCGCAATCAGATTTGAGGCAAAAGATGGATCAAGTTTATCTGAACTTGATTACATATTGAATGACCTGGCTCAAACCCAATTTCTGGAAGAATCCCAACAGGCGGGTATTTACATTCAGGAAAGTATGGTGCAAAAATGCGATCTTTACAACCGGGGATTAAAACAGGCTAACTTTTACGTTCTCCGTTTGAATTATATGCCAGCTATTTTAGTTGAGATTGCTTTTATAACACACTCCGACGACAGGGGAAAACTACTGGATGAGGATTTCCTTGACAAGGCTACTGACGCTATAGTAGAAGGAATTCAAGCTTATGCAAAATCACGTACATAAGCAATGTCCGATCGGCGTCTTCGATTCCGGAATTGGAGGACTTACTGTTGTCAGGGAAATCCGAAAAAGGTTGCCGGAAGAATCGATTGTGTATTTTGGGGACAGTGCCAGGGTTCCCTACGGAACAAAATCCAAAGAAACAATCCTGCGTTTTGCAGAAGAAGATATTCGATTCCTTCAGAGTTTTAACGTCAAGGTTATAGTCTCTGCCTGCTTTTCTGTTTCTTCTAACGCTCTGGAAGAACTAAAAGAAGAATTTCCCATTCCAATAATAGGAATGATTGACCCGGGGGTTAGAGCCCTCGAGAATAAAGACTACAGTAAAGTTGGAGTAATCGGAACCAATGCCACAATTGAAAGCGGTGCATTTGAGAAGAAACTAAAAGATAAGTTCAACGATATCGATATCTACTCGGCAGCCTGTCCGCTTTTTGTTCCTCTTGCTGAGGATGGATGGATAAATGGTGAGATTCCTGAACTTGTAGCAAAAAAATATCTTTCCGATTTAAAAAATAAAAACATAGAGGCTTTAATATTAGGATGTACTCATTATCCATTATTGTATTCCGTAATAAAAGACGTTGTAGGAGATAAAGTAACAATAGTTGAACCCGGAAAAGAAGTTGCTTTATTACTGGAAAAATTCTTAGATGATAACAACTTAAGAACTGAAGGGGAGGGGTCTCTCAAGATATATCTCTCGGATATACCGAGAAATTTTGAGCAAACAGTTGAAAATTTCCTGGGGGAAAAACCCGGTGAAATTCAACTGGTAAACCTGAAAAACTGAATATTTGCCACAGAGACACAAAGACACTAAGCCACACCCAACCCATTTAAGATTTTTTAACCACTAAATACACAAAATACACTAAAAACACCACGGACTAACCCACTAACAAAGAGAGGAACAACAAATAGCACGAATAACACGAATCCACACCCCACCCCAATTTTAATTTTGTTTGTTTTTTTTTAACTGCCAACCACTTACTACTCCTTACTAACTAAAAAGCTAAAAACCAATAGCTGAATCAAAACCACAACGCTTGACATAAAATTGCTTGATAATATATTTTTCTAAGGAGTATATGTAATGATAAGAAAATGCATAGAAAAAGACTTCACGGAAATTTACGAAATAATCAACGATTCCGCCAAAGCTTATGACGACGTCATACCGGCAGATTGCTATCATAAGCCTTACATGGATAAGGATTCCTTAAAAAATGAAATTGCAAGCGGTATTATTTTTTACGGATTCGAAAAAGATGGGAAATTAATTGGCGTAATGGGCATCCAGGACATTCTCGACGTTACTTTAATCAGACATGCTTATGTCGCAACAGAAAAAAGAAACAAGGGAATCGGAAGTAAACTGCTGAGTTTTTTAAAAACTAAAACCGATAAACCGGTTTTAGTCGGGACCTGGGCTGCCGCAAAATGGGCAATAAGTTTTTACCAGAAACACGGCTATAAGTTAGTATCCACCGAAGAAAAAAACCACCTGCTAAGAAAATACTGGAATATTCCCGACAGACAAATCGAAACATCTGTGGTTCTTGTCGACAGCAAATACCACGAGAAGCAAAAACGCTAAAATTAACCACAGAGGACACAGAGAAAAATTTTGTTGTTTTTCCCAACCCACCCTCAAAATAATAGGACGCAGATAAACGCAGATTAACAGGATTTATTATTGTTGTTTTGCCCAACCCAACCAAGTAATTAGCCACTGATTAACACGGATACACACTGATTTTTTTGTTGTTTTTACATGTAGGACATGTAGAATTGGGTTTTCGGTTTTTACTATCTTAAAACCGTAATCTTATGAACCTCAGGTTTGTTCTCTTCATCTGATAGGATTCTGAAAAAATATATGCCGGATTTGAATTGACCGAAGTTAATTTGCTCTTTTCCCCTTTTCAGCTTATAATCTTTTCTCTCTATAACTCTTCCTGCAATATCAATAAGTTCAATATTTGCTTTTCTATCATAACTGGACGAAATATTTAGAATGAGACTTCCTGTTATGATAGAAGCAGAAGGTTTGATGTAGTTTTCGCATATCTCTTCAGCGTCAATTGCGCTTGTATCTCCCGCGGTTTTGAACACTGCAAGATAACCAATATCTTCCGCAGTATGCTCAACTTCTAAATCCGCGGATTGCTCTTCTTCTACTTTTACTGTTACCTCAGTATTAGTTAGATCTTTGTAACGTAAACTTGCCGGGTCGCTTTCTATTTCACATCGGGATTTTATCATATCGGCTCGAAATGTTTGCATGCCGGCAAGGAATATAGGTACGTTTACGGTGTCGATAACAGGAAATTCGATGGTATTCCATTCATGATTTATCGCGGGAGTTTGTCCGGGTGTTGTTTTAGAAACCGTGAATATTTCATCATCGTTTATTCTTCCACTTCCCGTCTGTATTACGATATAATGGATAAGCTCCGGTTTATCATAACCCGGTCCATGTAAGTCTTCATTATTCTCTTCGTTTTGAATCATAACTTTAAAACCATATGGAGTTACGTCTTTTATCCGGGTAACCACTGAAAAATCAAGGTTATCCGTAACTGTCTGAGTAAGTACAATTATTCCGCTACAACATTTAAAACCCCAGGATTTAAAATTGACTGTTACCCAATTCTCATACTTAGGACAGCAAATCCGACCGGCTTCCCAGGTTTTATCACCGATCCTATGTACACCTTCTTCCATCGCTAAAAAGGAAATGGTTTCTTCGTTGTGAATTCCATCAAGATAATCCCATTCTTCCATTTGAAACTTAAATCCGTTTGATTCTACATCTTTAACCCTTATAGTTGTCGGGCTGCTATCGTTACATGAAGGGGGTCCCATTACAACAACAGGATTACTGTATGTTTCAGGGAAATCAACAGTGTGCCACTGAGAACGGTCGGACTGACTTACCGAAATCTTTTCTGCTAAAAGCTTAATACAGTCTTGAACTGTCACTTCTCCTTCATAAGGCAGCATATTTTCTTTCGTAACAGTTACACTCATTGTTCCTCCTGTGGTGGGATTGACTCCCAGACTCAAACGCCCATTATCATCGGTGTAACCGCGTTCATAGACTTCATCCCCTTTCCAGAGGCAAACATACGCATTGCTAACACCTTTCCCTTCTTTACACCTGACATCATCTTCAATCACAGTTATAATCATATTTTTAAATCCCGTAGTTATAACTTTATCATGGTAAACTTTCATCTTTTCAGGAACATCAGTCCAAACTCTCATTAAAGGACATCCGAAAAGACTGTAACCATGATATATAGTTTGATAAGGATGTATTTCAGTCTTAGTCAGTGCCACAGCAGCTCCTATCCTGGTAACATTGTCATAAAAAAGTTTATCCAGTAAACGGTTATGGAGTTCTCGATTACTTGTAAAACCCGCCCCCCTTGTAAAACCAATGAAAGCAGGACCGCCTTTATCCGGGAGAAGAGTGAAAGCCTCCACCAGTGAAGGCCCACAGCAGTGATTCCAGGGTTCATGATCAAAGTTCTTAAAATCATAAGCCGCTTGATAGCAGGAATAAATAGCCATCACTCCATAGTAATCTTTATTTGTTAGGCAATCCAGCCCATTTCCCGATTCTACTCTACAAGCACCAGGACGTTGCCTCTCCCAGTAAACCTCGCAGGAATCAAGACTCACAAGAAAATCTCTATACTCACTTGGATTATTATCACCTGGAGCGGAAACTGTCAGAATATCAGGGGAACCGTGACCGAAAAAAGTAAAGAAACCAAAATGCTCGTTCATCTTGTTTATTACATCACTTCCTTTTGGCAAATGCCCGTCATCATTCTCAACCATTGTTAAATCATTGGAAATCCTTGAGGGAATAGACCCGCCTGAAACGATAGAATCCGGGTAAAACCTCATCTGATCCGCTGCTGCCCAGAAGAACTTGGTAAGATAGTTTACGTTTTTGGGATTTTCATAACTGACCAACTTTTTAAACCAATTCTCAACGTCTTCCTCATTTTCACAGGGAATGCGTCCAACATACAACTCAGGCTCTACATCAATTGAATCATGACGAGGTTCTCCATAATATTCGTCTCCATCTATATTCCAATCTCCATCTAAGTCAGAGTAGTATAAATCTGAAGGTGCTATTACTACAGGAGATGATGGATCTGTAATATAGGAACTGGGCGTAACTGTTCCATACCGCACCGGGACAATAGTCTCATCTCCTCCCAATAATACCCATTGGGCACCATCTTCATATTTATCTATAAGAAAACCCCGTATTGCACCTGCTGAATCGCAAATATTTGAAACAGAATCACAGGAATAATTATCTAAAATTTCATCAACTGTATAAACCTTTGCCACAACACCTTTCCTGGTTATATAATCGGCTACAGGTTCGAAAGCCCCCTCCAAATCCTGATTTGTAATTATTATATATTCAGCCGGAAGGTCGGGTCCTTCCGACGAAGTTAAAAATAAAGGTATAAGCAACAGCATTAAACTCCGTAAAAGCAAAATTTTTCTTCCTAACCAATCCATTCAAACCTCCTTAATAGGTTAACCTTACAATTTTCTTATGAGCCTCGAAATCTCCTGCTCGTAGATTGCAAAAGTAAATCCCATTTGGAAGAATATTGTTCAGCTTATTTTCCCCATTCCATTTAACTGTATATATGCCGGCTTTTTGCTCTTTGTTTACGAGGGAATTAACAACTCTCCCCATAGAGTCATAAATATTAAGGTTTACCTTGCTTTTTTTTGGTAGACTATAGCGAATTTCAGTCGCTTGAGATGGAGCGTTGAGACTCTTTACGAAGAGGGCAAATTTATCCGGCTTTTCTTCATCTACTCCGCTGCCGATGGTAACATAAACATCTAACGAGTCTTCGTCAAAATTCCCCTGCTCATCTTCTACTCTTACGTGTATCCTGTACTCTTCCCCTTCCCAGGGTGACCAAAAATCATTATACCATTCGCCATTCGTCACCACGTAATAAAAGTTACTGTTATTGCTTCGAGTACTATCATAGACATAGTCGATATCCCAATAATCCGGCCTATAACTAAATTCAAAGGCGGTAGTATAATAAGGGATATTACCTGGATAGGTAATATCATACATAACTTTAAATACACCGTTGTTAGGATCAGAGCCGTCTGAATTTGTAGTGTTTTCTTTTGCCTTAACAATAATATCGAAGGCTGTATTTGCAGGGAGTTCCAAGGGATTTAAAACATCTGAATAATTTTCATCTCGAGTAACGAAAATATTGTCAATCTCAGGGTCATCAGTATCATCATATAAAGGTTCAAGCCTCCAATCAGCATTAAAATCAGGATTAAGCGGATTGCCTGCTGTTGTAGCATGCTCACGGTATTCCCTTACACAGAAGTGAAGGTGATTCCATGATGCTTGATACCTATCCGCTATAATTGTCCACATATATACAGTAGAATCTTCTTTAATATACGGATTTATATCTTCAATATGGGCAAAATCGTGGTAGTCTGTTCTTACCCCGTTCGTTGTTTTCTTCCACACTAATTCTGCCTGCCATCGTACACCCCAAATAGTAGTATCACTGGTTAAGGTTTGAATATCCACACCATCATGGAAATGGTTTGTCGGGTATCCTCCACTTGAAACTCTAAATTCCCCATAAGTTGATATTATACGCTGAGGATCACTTCCATCTCCCATAGGCCATTGAAAAGCGTGTATCTCAAGGGACATAAGCAAGGAAATTATCAAAACAATTTTCGAAAACCTTCTCATCTTTCCTTCTCCTCAATTAAAACCTTAGCTATCTTGATTTCTCCAGTCTTTTTATCCATAATTCCAATGATCGGATTTCCATTATCCCAGCCCAACAAATGGATGGATGTTCCCTCTAATTCTCCACTATCCCAAGTTATATCGCCTTTTACATCAACCACATAAACCTTTGGGAAATGTCGTGATTTTATAGGTCTACGCGTCTTCGGATAATATTCAAGGTGTTCATGCCTTTCGATTAATATAGCACATTTACCATCATTTGATACTGAAAGCGCCAGAATACCGGAGGGGAAATCACTCTTATAAAGGACTTTTCTTTCACTAATATCTATAAAAGAAAGATGCTTGCCATTGGGAATGGCAAAATATTGCTCGTTTTCTGAAAAGGGATATAATTCTTTTCTCCATAATCCTCCACCTAAAGGAAGATTCATAACAAGATTTCCTTTTTTATCAAAAAGGTAACCCGTCCATTTTGCGGGGCTTTTATCATCGACACCACTCATTGTATAAGTGGCAGCAGCTATATAGGAACCCTGCGAAGAAATAAGTACCGATGACAACAAGTAATTCTCAAGTGATTTTTTCCAGAGGATATTCCAGTTTGAATCAAGCAGTGCTATCCCGGGTTCTGAACTCTTTCCGGGTAGTGTTCTATAAAAATCGGTGGGATATTTCTCAAAACCGAGCGCTTTGTATTTCCAATCTTTTGAAAATCGTATACGTAAACCATCTATAATGTAACTATCCAACTCAGGAGGGAATGCTTTTCTCTTATTGCCGGAAGGGTCAATAATCTTATAGTATCCTAACCTGGATATAAAAGAGTAAAGAACACTTCCATCTACAGGGGAGATTTTTATATCCTCAGGCGGATACTCAGTCTTCCGCAGCTTTTCTTTTTCCCACAACAATTCTCCTTTATCATTATACACTCTGTAACTCGGTTTTATCAATCCGTCATACTTTGTTTCATACTTTTCGCGAACAAGTTCGCGAAGCTTTTCTTCGTCTTCTCTTTCCATTTTTCGCCTTTCTTCTCGGGAAAAATATAATTGTGTCAACTTTGAATAGAACTCTTCTTCTCGTACTACTTGCATTATCGCAAAGTAACTTCCATTATTAGAGAAATATATATCACCACCTGCGTAGAAGTTGTATTTATCTCCTTTTATACTTGCTCTCATCCTTCCCTGCGGAGAGAAAATCCTGATTTCTTTCTGTACCTTTCTGAAAACCTTTTTATCATCATATCTTTCATCCTTGTATTCTCTGTACACGGTAAAATCATCACTTTCACTAAAAACTATAATCTTTGGATAATACATAATACTGCCATTTTTTTCATATGAGTCAAAGGCAACTTTACCGATTTTCTTATTAAATCGCTGTTCGTAGAGAACCTTAAAGTTCGAGCTTACTGGAAGTTGAAGTGCATGGACGCTAAACCCTACTAAAATAAAGAAGAAAACCATGAGTGATTTACTGATATTGTTCATACATACCTCCATTTTTCCTTTTAAATTAACTTTTTAGAACCCCGTTTTTGTAATTTCTCCTCAACCCAAAAAATTGATTTAACAAAAATATTATACATTTAGTATACGAAAATATTTCCGCATGTCAAGGACGGTTTTTTTACAGTTTTGGGAAAAGAATCTCTTAATAAAAAACGCGATAAAAATTCTCCACTATAAGGGTGTGTTACCCAACCGCCTTTTTATCATCGTGGGTAATGCCAGGGGGTAAACGTGGGGAACGAAGAATAGTCAGCGATGACCTTGATTAACTATGGATTGTACTTTATTGGTTTTGGGTAACACGCACTTAAGATCTAATCCGCTGTTTACCCGAGGCAACCGATGCGATTACCGGATAATAATCGCTTTCTTCCTGTAAACTTTGTCTCCGATCTCTATCCTGACAAAATAAATACCGCTATTCCCATTCCAGTGGATAGTATATCTACCAGCAGGTCTAACTCTATCCATTAGTTTTTCCATTCTCTGACCGAGAACATTGTATATCTCAACTTTTACCTTTTTCCTTTCCGTAAGAGAATACTGAATGTTAATTCCGGAATGGATGTTAAGAAGTGAAACTCCTTCCTCTAAAATCTTATTCTCCTCAACTCCTGAACCTCCGGTATATCTGATGATGTAAAGACCATCTGAGCCGTCCGCGACATAGGCTAAACCGTTAAATACGTGGACGCCATGGGCGCTATTTCCCGTATCATAGAATCCGATTTCCACCGGATTAGTCGGGTCGGAGACGTTTATTATGCGCAGACCATTTGAGCCCTCCGCGATATAGGCTAAACTGTCAACCACGTAGACGTCCTGGGTTTCGCCTCCTGTATCAGAGTAGCCAATCTCTACTGGATTAGTTAGGTCGAAGGCGTTTACTACGCGAAGACCATCGTAGCCATACGCAACATAGACTAAACTGTCGACCACATGAACGCCACGGGCACTCCCAGTCTCATAAAATTTATAGGACCCAATTCCCACCGGATTAGTCGGGTCGGATACGTTTATTATGCGAAGACCATCTGAGCCATCCGCGACATAGGCTATACTGTCAACCACATGGATGCTGTAAGAATTACCCCTTGTATCATAGAACCCAATTTCCGTCGGATTAGTCGGGTCGGACGCGTTTATTATTCGAAGACCATAATAGCCATCCGCAACATAGACTAAACTGTCAACCACATGGACGCCGTTAGCCCAATCCTTCGTATTATAAAACCCGATTTCCGTCGGGTTAGTCGGGTCGCATGTGTTTATTATACGAAGACCATCTGAGCCATCCGCGATATAGGCTAAACTGTCGACCACATGGATGCTGTAAGAATTACCTCCAGTACCACAGAATCCGATTTCCACCGGATTAGTCGGGTCGGATGTGTTTATTATGCGGAGACCACCCTCGTAGTTCGCGATATAGGCTGAACTGTCAATTACTTGGACGTCCAGAGTTCCACCTCCCGTATCATAGAATCCGATTTCCACCGGATTAGTCGGGTCGGAGACGTTTATTATGCGCAAACCATTTGAGCCCTCCGCGATATAGGCTAAACTGTCAACCACGTGGATGTCCTGGATTCCACCTCCAGTATCATAGAATCCAATTTCCACCGGATTAGTCGGGTCAGACACGTTTATTACGCGAAGACCATCTGAGCCATCCGCGACATAGGCTAAACCGTTAACCACGTGGACGCTGTAGACTCTATCCCCCATATCATAGAACCCAATCTCCACCGGATTAGTCGGGTCAGACGCGTTTATTACGCGAAGACCATTTGACTCATCCGCGACATAGACTAAACTATCAACCACGTAAACGCCCCAGGATTCACCTCCTGTATCATAGGACCCAATTTCCACCGGATTAGTCGGGTCGGACGCGTTTATTATGCGAATGCCATCGTATCGATCCGCAACATAGGCTAAACTGTCAATCACGTGGACGTCATAAGCCCAATCCCCCGTATCGTAGAAACCGATTTCCTCTGGATTAGTCGGGTCGGACGCGTTTATTACTCGAAGGCCACGATGACCCTCCGCAACATAGATTAAACTGTCAAGTGCGTGGACGCTGTAAGAATTACCTCCCGTATCATAGAACCCAATCTCCACCAGGTTAGTTGGATTGAACGCGTTTATTATACGAATTCCACTCTCTCCATTCGCGATATAGACGAGGGAGTCCACTACGTAGATATCTTTAACCACACGGGGACATTTTAGCTTACCCAATGTGGTAGGGTTTGTAGGGTCTGATACATTTAGTATCCTAAGGTAACCACCATCTCCTATAAACGCGAGTGTGTCTTTTGTGGAATCAACAAAAATCGCCCCACACGGACCACTGAACCATCCGCCGACAAGTTCACAGTTTTGAGAATCTCCTCTGAGGGAAGTCGAACTCTCCCCTGAATGTCTTCTAACCCTTTCAATTTTTTCCTCAAATGCTCGGGCAAATACGGTAGTTCCAAGAAGTAATAAAAATACAAAAACTGAAACTTTTATAAATTCTCTCATACAACCTCCCCTTTATTCCTGAAAACTCGATTATTTATATCCTTTTGTTGTTTCTAACAACCCGTTCGTACAGAGGTTAACGATCTTGCCATATAGATATATTATTACATTAGTTCCAAATGTTAACCTTTTCACATTATTTATCTAATTACACCTTTATTATATTATAACTTTAGGTATTTTAACTACGTTGTCAAGCAATTTTCTTTGTTAAGTGTTATATTTTCTGTCAAAGTTAAAAAACGAACTTGAAAGGGTCACTGATTACTTATAACAAAAAAAGTTTGTGGAGTTCCAGCAGTTTTTAAAAACAAAAATATATTTTTTTCTTTGTGCTCTCTGTTGGCCAAAACAAAATCTGAATCGGGGGTGTGGAGTGGCTTAGTGTCTTTGTGTGAGAATATTTTTTGGTGTCGTGGGATGGGTTTTAAACCACAACAAAAAAATCCTGTAAATCCTGTTTTTATCCTGTCTAAATATTGGGTTAGGGGGGGAGTTTTAAACAACAATAATAAATCCTGTCAATCTGCGTTTATCTGCATCCTATTATTTGGTGTGGGGTTTTGCCTTATTTTCTTTTCTTCTTCAATTCCTTCAGTATTTCAGAAAGTAACTTATTGCTTTTCTTCGCTAATTTATAAGTCCTTTCTACGAATTCTGTTTCCTTCAGGCTCAAATCACGCGCGAAGTCTAAGTATTTTTTGTTTTTCTTTTGAACGTTAAAGACAATTATAAAAATGACAACAATGAAAAATAAAAATAAAAAAGGAAGATAATCCAAAATATCCATCAAAAATCCCGAAGGAATTCTTTCTTTCGCCTTACTATAATATTCCTTAACCGACAGCCATTCTTCGTCTTCTTTATCGTAATAGAGTATATTACTCTGAACCCAGGCAGAATAGCTATAGGAATACTTTTCTAAAAAATCCTCCGGTAAATCAAGTAATTCAACTTCTACTATCCCTATAATAAAACTACCTTCAAACCCCGACATTTGTTCGTCTACAGTAATATTAAGAACTCTCAACTTCCCATCAAAAGGAAACCGATCTGTTTTGAAGCGGTACCTATCAGAAGAGAGCCTCTTAAAAATAAGAGTTTTTGAATCGTTTTTCTGAAAATCTTCCCAGGCAACAATTAGAGACTCTTCCGTAGGAGCAGCAAGTAAAATTATAGGGGTAAACAGAAAAAACAGACCGACAATCAAAAAAACATTCATGCGTACTTTATTCATTATTCATCCCCCTCTTTACATAAAAATTTTAAAATCAACTTTTTCTCCTAATCGTTGTTCGCCAGTGAGCTATTTTCTATTATACTTGAAAACGGGATGACTGTCAAGTTAAACCACCCCATACCACACCTATTTTTAACCACGAAACACACTAAACACACTAAAAATTCATTGCTTGTTAAAAACAAAACCCTACCCAACTCCAATAAGAGGAACAACGAATCTCACCAATAGCTCGAATGTTTTTCTTACTCAACCATTCAACAATTCAACAACTTAACTTAGATTCAAAGAATCCACGTACTGAAACAACAAATTGCGCGAATTACACAATTTTTTTTGTTACTAATTAACTAATTCACTAATAAATAGATTCGAAGAATCTACGAAAATTGACCCGTATAAATCAATTTTTTCCCCTTTTACGAAATTTTCCCTTCGACTGCCATCCCCCAAAAAATTCGACACCAATTACCGAAAGGGGTTGGGATGACCCAATTCACAAGGATTTTCTCATTGGATTTTCAATTTTTGGAATTTTTAAATTAGCGTGTTACAAGGAGGCTGTGTCTCTCAAAAAGCCCTCTCGGAGGGCGAGTGGGCATGGTTCCTTGAAATGCAAGCATTTCAAGGAGAGCGAGCCCGAGAGCGGGAGTGGTGATTTCCTCGCCGGGGAAATCAACCACGGCTTTTTGAGGGATTCAGGCTCCGACTTTAAAAAAAAGGGGGGATGCCAGTTTCTCTTCGACCCTTGACACTTCGGTATAATTATGATAGGTTGTAGATATGAATTTTGAAGAATCCCTGGGGCATCTTGAAGGAATTGTGAAAAATTTAGAAGAAGGCGAGATTTCTCTTGAAGAATCCCTGCCTCTATTTGAAGAAGGGATAAAACTTCTTACTAAGCTCAAAGATTACCTCGCTGGAGCCGAAACCAAAATAGAAAAATTAATAAAAGATAGTGAAGGGAAATTCAAGATCAATGAATATAGAGAATTATCTAAAAGGTTGGAAGAAGAGAGTTGACAATAAATTAAACGATCATCTTCCCTCGGAAGAGGAATACCCGCCCTTATTACACAAAGCAATGAGGTACACGGTTCTTCTCGGAGGCAAACGAATACGGCCGATTCTTATGATTACCACTTATTCCCTCCTGGGAGGGTATAAACTTGACGAAATAATGTCTGTCTCTTCAGCCATTGAACTGATTCATTCTTACTCTCTAATCCACGATGATCTCCCGGCAATGGAC
>Ga0307439_1000443_pt1 | contig 29022 bp, 29 predicted proteins | sample SalMarWE160490MG_FD_202142 | JGI IMG/M metagenome (GOLD analysis project Ga0307439, IMG submission 202142) | Salt marsh sediment microbial communities from the Plum Island Ecosystem LTER, Massachusetts, United States - WE1604-90 | ecosystem: Environmental > Aquatic > Marine > Intertidal zone >... | reverse complement strand
TCTCGGCGCAGAGCTCCACGTAGTCGGGGCTCACGTAGTCCGTGCGGTAGGCGTCCTCCGTCTCCCTTTCTATCGCCAGGCGGATGTCGCGCCCCAGGAACAAGAGGGCGCCCTCGGGCTCGACGCCCCAGCGGCGCAGGAGATCGTTGATGCGGCGCACCGTCTCCTCCCGCACCTTGATGTGCGGCGGCATGTTGGGGAAGTGCCACAGCGTATCGCCGAGATCGAAGAGGACGGCTTTGATGATCATAGCCGAAGGGTCCTATTCTCGAACGTAGCGGAGGCCTCGTGGTCATCGGGGGAAAGAAGAACACTGAGGGTTGAAACCCTCAGCTTCGTCGAAGCTGCGGGATTCATCCCGCAGAGTACAAGAGAGTGCCACAGGGTATCGCCCAGGTCGAAGAGGACTGCTTTGATCATTGCCGAAGGGTCCTATTCTCGAACGTAGCGGAGGCCTCGTGGTCATCGGGGGAAAGAAGAACACTGAGGGTTGAAACCCTCAGCTTCGTCGAAGCTGCGGGATTCATCCCGCAGAGTACAAGAGAGTGCCACAGCGTATCGCCGAGATCGAAGAGGACGGCTTTGATCATGTCTCGGGCTCGCCCTCCGTCCGTTCCACGGACCGTGGCCCGCGCCAGCGTCTGTAGGCCTCCTGCTGTAGCTCTTTCTCAACAAAAGGCGCCTCCGGGAACCGGGGCGGCGGCTGGGCGGCTGCCTCCGCCAGCCCTGCGGCGCGAGCGGTGAACTCGCTCACCGCCTCGAGGCGGCTAGCAAGCTCGTCGAGCTTGTGCTGCACTTCATCGGCGATTGCCGCACGCCGGATTTCCTCCTTAAGCGCCTCCATAGCATCGGAAATTTGCTGAAGGCTCTTGGCCGACTCGCCCGTCCTTTCTGCAACCTCCGCCGCCGCGCCCGGCCTTGTCACGAAGGCGTCGAGCATGCGGTTGAACTGCTGCTGCTGGGCCTCCACCAGGGTATTGGTCATTCCCTTCAGTTCACCTACTAGACCCTGCATCTCGGTCCTAAAGCCCGAGACGCTCGCCTCGACGCCGCGAAGATGGTCGGTGGTGGCCTTATATGTCTGGAACTGGATGTAGACGCCGAACCCGGCGGCGCTAACAGCGAACAGCAATGCTACAATCGCCACTATGAGAGCAGCGATGTCCATTACTTGTCGTCCCCCTCCGCCAGCATCTGGGCCCGCGCCTGCACCCGCACCGGCAGGCCCCAGATGTGGATGAAGCCCGGCGCCGCGCTCTGGTCGTACACGTCGCCCTTATCATACGTGGCCAGCGAGAAGTCATACAAGCTCTTGGGCGACTTGCGCCCCACCACCATCGCCGTGCCCTTGTGCAGCCGCATGCGTATCGTGCCGGTGACGTGCCGCTGGGTGCTCTGGACGTAGGCCGCCAGGTCCTGATGGTGGACTGTGAACCAGAGGCCGTTGTAGATGAGGTCGGCGTACTCCTGGGCGATGCGCTCCTTGAGGCGCGCCTGCTCCTTGGACAGAGTCATCTGCTCCAGCCCCTCGTGGGCCCGCAAAAGGGTCACTGCCGCCGGCGCCTCGTATATCTCCCGCGACTTGATGCCCACCAGCCGGTTCTCCATCTGGTCGATGCGGCCCACGCCGTGCTCGCCGGCCAGCTCGTGCAGTCGGTTCACCAGCGACACGGGGTCGATCTCGCGGCCGTCCAGGGCCACCGGCATCCCCCGCTCGAAGCCGATCTCTACATAGCCCGGCTTGTCGGGCGCGTCGGCCACCGATTTCGTCCACTCGAACACGTCCTCCGGCGGCTCCACCCAGGGGTCCTCCAGGACGCCACACTCGATGCTGCGCCCCCACATGTTCTCGTCGATGGAGTAAGGGCTCTCCTTGGTCACTGGCACGGGGAGTTCGTGCTTCTGGGCATAGGCGATCTCCTCATCGCGGGTCATCCCCCACTCCCGCACGGGGGCGACGATGCGCAGGTCGGGGGCCAGCGCCTGCACGCTGACGTCGAAGCGCACCTGGTCGTTGCCCTTGCCGGTCGAGCCGTGGGCGACGGCAGTGGCCCCTTCTCGGCGGGCTTCCTCCACCAGCAGCTTGGCTATCAGCGGCCGCCCCAAAGCGGTGGCCAGCGGGTACTGCTTCTCGTAGACGGCGCCAGCGGCCAGGGCGGGGAAGGCGAAGTGCCGGATGAATGTCTCCTGGGCCTCCGCCCAGTGGAAAGCGACGGCCCCCGCCGCTAACGCCCGGCTATGCAGCATCTCGCGATCCTTCTGCATTCCCACGTCCACGGTGAGGCAAACGATGTCGTAGCCCCGTTCCTCCTTCAGCCAGCGCACGGCCACGGAGGTGTCCAGGCCACCGGAATAGGCAAGGATCAGTTTCTCAGCCATTTCTATCCCCTTTTCCCTTCCTCCAGCTTTGCTAGCACCTTATCCACGATCTCCACCGCCCGGTCCAGTTCCTCCTCGCTCACCACCAGGGGCGGCATGAGGCGCAGGGCAGTGGGCTTCACGTTGTTAGCGATGAGCCCCTCCTTCAGACACAGCCCTACGGCTTGCTCGGCCAGCTCGCCGTCCAGCTCGATGGCCCACAACAGGCCCCGGCCACGCACCTCGGTCACGATGGGATGACGGTCGGCCAGGCTGCGCAGGCGGCGCTCCAGGTGCTGACCCTTCTTGGCCACCTGACCGGGGATGTCGTTATCGATAACGTACTTCAGCACGGAATAGCCGACGTGGGTGCACAAAGGGTTGCCACCGAACGTGCTGCCGTGGTCGCCCGGCACGAACACGGCGCAGTGCTCTTTGGCCAGGAGGGCACCAATGGGCACGCCCCCGGCCAGGCCCTTGGCCAAGGTCATGATATCAGGCTCGGCGCCATACTGCTGGTAGGCGAACAGGCTACCCGTGCGGCCGATGCCCGTCTGGATTTCATCCAGGATCAGCAGGATGCCCGCCTCATCGCACCAGGCCCGCAGCCGGCGCAGGTAGTCGTCGCTGGGGACGTTGACGCCGCCCTCGCCCTGGATGGGCTCCACAAGGACGGCACAGGTCTTGGCACTGGTGGCCTTGCGGATGGCCTCCACGTCGTCGAAGGGCACGTGGACGAACCCCGGCGGCAGGGGCAGGTAAGGCAGCTTATGCTTCTCAGTACCGCCGGCAGTAAGCGTGGCCAGGGTACGGCCGTGGAAGGCGTTCTCAGTGCAGATAACCTCGTGGGCGCCGTCCCTCTTCTCCTTGCCCCACTTGCGGGCCAGCTTGACGGCCCCCTCGATGGCCTCGGCACCGCTGTTGCAGAAGAAGACGCGATCGAGGCAGCTATTCTCCACCAGAAGCTGAGCTAAGCGAACCTGGGGGACGCTGTACACAAGGTTCGAGACGTGCATGAGGACGCTAGCCTGCTCGCCCAGGGCCGAGACCACCACCGGATGGCAGTGGCCCAGGCTCACGGAGGCGATCCCCGCCACGAAGTCCAGATACTCCCTCCCCTGGTCGTCCCAGACGCGCACGCCCTCGCCGCGCACCAGGGTAACCGGCTGGCGCTTCGCAACGGGGAAAAAGAATTGCGCCTCTAGCTGCTGCCAGTCGGTCATGATCCCTCCTCGCCCGGGCCGATGGTCGTCCCAACGAACTCGCCTCGCTGCACCGCCGCCAGGAGCGCGTGCGGCTGGCGGCCGTCGATGATGGCGGTGCGCGTGCCGCCCTCACAGGCCCGCAGGCAGGCCTCGACCTTGGGGATCATCCCTCCGGAGACCGTCCCCTGGTCGATCAGGGACACCGCGTCCTGGCAGGACAGGTGCGCCAGGGAGTTGCCATCGCTACCGCTGACGCCCTGCACGTCGGTCAGGAAGACCAGCCACCGCGCCGCCAGCGCGGAGGCCACCTCGCCCGCCACCGTATCGGCGTTGATGTTGAGGATCTGGTTCTGGAGCCTCTGGTTCTCCCACAGGAGGCCCAGCGGCGCAACGACGGGCAGGTAGCCCGCCTCGAATAGCTGCAAGAGCATATCGCTGTCCACCCGTTCGATCTGGCCGACGTATCCCAGCTCGGGATCAAGCTGGCGAACGCGGATCAGACCACCGTCGGCCCCCGAAAGTCCGATGGCCTGGCCACCCAGGGCGCTGATGGCCGCCACCAGTTCCTTATTGATGAGGCCGGCCAGCACCGCCACCACCACTCGCAGGGACTCAGCATCCGTAGCCCGCAGGCCACGCACGAAGCGAGTGGGGGCATCGCGAGAGTTCAGCCATTCGCTTATCGTCGCTCCGCCGCCGTGCACCACAGCCGGGCGCCAGCCTTCGCTCTGCAACGCCACCAAGTCCTCCAGGGTGGTGTCGTGGCTGCCCAGGGTGCTGCCACCAATCTTGACCACAATGATCGGCGATTCGCTCATCTCACGTTGTGTAGGCGCTGTTCAGCCGCACGTACTCCTCGGTGATGTCACAACCCCAGGCGGTGGCCACGCCGTCACCCAGGCCCAGGTCCAGCCGAAGCTCCACATCCGCCCCTGCCAGGGCGGCGCGAGCGGCCTTCTCGTCGCAGTCCAGGGGACGGCCCCGGCTATACAGGCAGACGTCGCTCAGGTAGAGAGTGGCCTTGTCCTCAGCCATGTCGGCGCCGCTACCGCCCAGGGCAGCCAGGATGCGCCCCCAGTTGATGTCCTCCCCGTAGACCGCCGTCTTGACCAGCAGCGAGCCGGCCACCCCCCGAGCCGCGCGGCGAGCGTCGGCTTCGCTGGCCGCTCCTTCCACTCGTACCTCGATGAGCTTGGTAGCCCCCTCACCGTCGCGGCAGATGGCCTTGGCCAGGTCAGTGCAAACCTGAGTCAGGGCATCGCAGAAAGGCTCCGCCGCCGGATGCTCAGCATCGAGCGGCTCCCCTGCCGCCATGCCATTGGCCAGCACCACCACCATGTCGTTGGTGCTGGTATCGCCGTCGATGGTGATCATGTTGAAGGAAGCGTCCACTGCCCGGCGCAGGGCAGCGTCCAGGAAGTCCTGTCGAGCAGGCGCATCGGTAGTGAGAAAGCAGAGCATGGTAGCCAGATGGGGATGGATCATCCCCGCCCCCTTGGCCACCCCGCCCAGGGTGTACCGACGCCCCTGGCAGTCGAAGCGAGCAGCGATCTGCTTGGGAACCGTATCGGTGGTCATGATAGCCAGGGCCAGGTCGTCGCCTCCCTTGCTCGAAAGCACAATATCGCCGATGCCCGAGCGAACTCTGTCCATGGGCAGGCAATTACCGATGACGCCGGTGCTGGCCACCACTACGTCCTCTGACTCGATGCCCAGCTTGCCAGCCGTCAGCTCGGCCATCTCATGGGCTGCCCGCAGGCCCTCCTCGCCCGTGCAGGCGTTGGCGCAGCCGCTGTTGGCGACGATGGCCTGTGCCCGCCCGTCGGCCAGGTGCTTCTGGCAGAGGAGGATGGGCGCTGCCTTAACCCGATTGGTGGTGAAAACGCCCGCCGCCGAGCACGGCTGCTCCGAATAGACGATGCCCAGATCTACCTTGTCGATGTCCTCCCTGATGCCCGCACGGACGGCACCCGCCAGAAAGCCGCGAGCACTGGTAACGCTCCCCTGGGGAATGACTACAATCTCCGAACTCATCGTCGAGAGGCCCAGCTGCCTCACGGGTAAACTGCGGGCAGGTCGAGGCCAGCGGCCTCGGAGAAGCCCAGCATCAGGTTCATGTTTTGGACGGCCTGACCAGCCGCTCCCTTCACCAGGTTGTCGATGCAGCTCACCACCACCAGGCGGCCCGCTCTGGCGTCCACAGTGGGATAGACCAGGCAGAGGTTATTACCCCAGGTGTGCTTGGTCTGAGGCGGCTCGGCTGTCACTCGCACGAAGGGCTCGTCCTTATAGAAACCCTCGTACAGATCACGCACCTTGGCTTTCGTCCACGCCTGTCCGTCGGCCAGGCGAGCGTAGCAGGTGGTGAGGATGCCGCGGGTCATAGGCACGAGATGCGGCTGAAAGGTGACCCGCAGCGATGCCCCGCCCTTCGGCCACAGCCGACCCAGCTCCTGGACTATCTCCGGCAGATGGCGGTGGCCCTCCATGGCATAGGCGGCCACGCTCTCGTTGGCCTCGGCGTAGTGGTAGCTGAGCCCCAGACTTCGGCCCGCCCCCGATACGCCCGACTTAGCGTCGATGACGACGTCAGGCTCGATGACGCCGTTCTTGACCGCCGGCGCTAGGGCCAGCAGCGCCCCCACCGGGTAGCAGCCGGGGTTGGCCACCAGTCGCGCCCCCCGAACGGCCGGCCGCTTCAGCTCCGTCAGGCCGTAGACGGCCTCCGCCAGGAGTTCCGGCGCCGGGTGAGCTACGCCGTACCACCGCTCGTACTCGGTGGCATCCCTTAAGCGGAAGTCAGCGCTTATGTCGACCAGCGGCAGGCCCTTGCGCACCAGCGGCGCCACCGCCTCGGCGCTGGCACCATGGGGCAGGGCGGAGAAGGCAAAGTCCACGTCGTCCAGCTCACTGCTGACCTTCAGGTCCAGCGGCCAGAGGTGGGGGAATATCTCCGCCAGCGCCTTCCCCGCCGCGCTGCGGCCGCTGACCGAGGTGACCCTCGCCTCCGGATGCATGTAGAGGAGGCGGGCCAGCTCGGCGCCGGCATAGCCGGTCACATTGATGATGCCAACCCTGATCAATACGCTCCCTTTCCCTCCGCTGGATGGCTAGAGTATACACAGGGGCGATAGGTGCGAGCAAGGAGAGGACACGCGTCGTCCGGCCCGCGCCGCCCTACCGCGCGAACCTGTACAGCCCCTGCCGTCGGGCCAGCTCCACGGCCTCCTGGTATTCGTCGACGCTGAGCCGCCGCGACAGCTCCGGGTAGTTGTAGGCCTTGTTCTCCGGCCGATACTGGGCCATCACGTTCACGTAGGAGTGGACCGATAGCTCCTGGGCGATGAAGCGCATCACCTCGGCCGTCCCCGCCAGGCCCTGGGGCAGCACCAGGTGGCGGATGATCAGCCCCCGCAGGGCCACGCCGTCCTCGCTGACCAGGTCGCCCACCTGACGGTGCATCTCCTTCAGCGCTGCCCGAGCGACCGGATAGTAGTCCTTCACCAGCGAGTACTTGCGGGCGAACTCCTCGTCCGCGTACTTGATGTCCGGCATGTAGATATCGAAGATGCCGTCCAGCAGGCGCAGGGCCTCCAGGGAATCGTAGCCGCCGCTGTTGTACACCAGCGGCAGGCGCAGACCGCCCTCGATGGCGTACGGGAGGGCTGCCAGGATCTGGGGTACGTAGATACTGGGCGACACGAAGTTGATGTTGTGGCAGCCCAGGGCCTGAAGCCTGAGCATCGCCCCCGCCAGTTGCTCGTCCGTCACCTCGCGGCCCCAGCGGGCCTGGGAGATCTCCCAGTTCTGGCAGAAGACGCAGGCCAGATTGCAGGAGGCCAGGAAGATCGTGCCTGAGCCGCCGACACCCACCAGCGGCGGCTCCTCGCCGAAGTGTGGGCTGAAGGACGATACCAGTGCCCGAACGCCCACCCGACAGAAGCCCCGCTTGTCGTCCTGGCGACGGTCCACCTTGCAGTGCCTGGGGCAAACGCGACAGGGGCTGGCCATCAGCTCCCAGGCCTGCTCGCTGCGCCGGCGCAACTCCTCGGGCGAAAGCTTCAGGTAGGACGGCTGGTGCAAAATCGTCCTTCTCATCGTGTCCAATATAGCATCTGCCAGCGGCTCAGAGCACCGCCGAGGGGCAGCCGTAGGCCAGCACGCACTGAGGGCAGAGCGGCCTCTGGGCCTTGCAGATGCGCCGCCCGTGCTTGATGAGGCTCATGTGGAAGGGGTAGACCTCGTCGGGGGCCAGCATGCCCTCGAGCAATCCGTGGGCGTCCTCCGCTCCCGCCTGACGCGGGACAAGGCCCAGGCGCTTGGCCAGGCGATGGACGTGGGTGTCCACCGGCAGGGCTGGACGGCCCAGGGCGAACAGGAGGACGCAAGCGGCGGTCTTAGGCCCCACCCCCGGCAGCGAGCGGAGCCAAGCCTTGGCCTCCTCCAGAGGCATCTCCGCCAGGAAGGACAGGTCGAAGGAACCCAGGCGGCCCCACACCTCTTCCACGATGGTCTTGATGCGAGGCGCCTTGACGCGAGCCAGGCCGCCCACCCGGATGGCCTCCGCGATGGCCGCTGGGTCGGCGCCCAGAAGCGACTCCCAGGTGGGGAAGCGAGCCAGCAGGCTAGCGAAGGCGCGGCTGGAGTTGGTATCGGAGGTGTTCTGGGAGAGGATGGTGCGGACGAGCTCGCCCATGGGGTCGCTATGGGGCCGCCAGCGAAGCTCCCCGTACTCTTGACGCAGAAGTTCGATGATCTCCCTGGGCGTCAGCACCGAGGCCCTCCAGCCGATTCTAGCACAGCCGCCCTTGTGGCCGCCGAAGGAAGGGCCTTATACTGATTGCGTCGGCATCGAGGGAGGGTCTATGACCAGGGAAGAGATCCGCCTGACGGATCTTACTGCTGGCGCGGGTTGAGCGAGCAAGGCAGGGCCGGAGGCCCTGGCGCAGGTCCTGTGCCAGCTCAATGACGTGCTCGCGGGCACTCACCTGCCCAACCTGCTGGTAGGGTTGGATGCTCGCGACGACGCCACCGTCTATCGTTTGAACGACGAGCAGGCGGCGGTGCTAACGGTGGATTTTTTTACCCCTCTGGTCGACGACCCATACTCCTTCGGCGCCATCGCCGCCGCCAACGCCATGAGCGACATCTATGCCATGGGTGGCGAGGTGCTCCTGGCCCTCAATCTGGCCGCCTTCCCCGAGGACATGAGCGCGGACATCGTTGCCGCTATCCTGCGGGGCGGCGCCGACAAGGTACTCGAGGCTGGCGGCATCATCGCCGGCGGCCACACCATAATCGACAAGGACCCAAAGTACGGCCTGTGCGTCCTGGGCCTCATCCACCCCCAGCGGATCTTCACCAAGAAGGGCGTCCGTCCCGGCGATGCCCTCTACCTCACCAAGCGCCTGGGTACGGGCATCGTCACCACCGCCGCCATGATGGAAATGGTGACTCCCCGCCACCTGGAGGCGGCCATCGAGAGCATGGTTTTCCTCAATCGCCGTCCCTCGCAGATCGTGCGCGAGGTGGGTGCCCACGCCCTCACCGATGTCACCGGCTTCGGCCTGCTGGGCCACGCCTTCGAGATGGCCGAGGCCAGCGGCATGGGCCTTCGCATCGAGGCGGGCCGCGTGCCCATCCTGGGGGGTGCCCTGGAGTACGCCGCTGAGGGCGCCCTCACCGGCGGCGAGGCCCGCAACCGCCATTGCTGGCGCGAGAGAATATCCTTCCAGGGCGATATCCCTGACGAGCTAGACTCTGTCCTCTTCGACGCTCAGACGTCGGGCGGTCTGCTTATCGCTGCCTCGCCGGAGCAGGGGCGAGAGCTAGAGCAGCAGTTCTCCCTGGCCCATCTCACCCTCTGGCGCATCGGCGAGGCGGTCGAAGGCGAAGGCATCACGGTGGTGCCCTAGCGGCGCGCAGGAGGCCTCGCGATGAAGATTGGCGCAGAAGAAGTGGCCGCAGCGGGTTGACAAGCGTTATGGATAGCGTACAGTGAGGGCACGTGAAGGAGGCGTTCTGACATGAAGCGGTTCCCAGGACAATCGCCGAGCTCATTGAGCTGGCGGCTGGCTGCAGTCGCGGGTGTGACCGTTGTTCTCCTTGCCGTGGGCATTGCCTTCGGCGGCTACTTCGCCAGCCACGCCATCGATGGCACCAGCGTGGCCCAGGAGGCTGAGCAGCCCACGGCCGCAGCGCCAGCGGCCGATTCCTCGCCGACGCCCGCGGCCACGGCTGAGCCCAGCCTCGAGCCGACTACAGCCCCGACTGTCACGCAGCCGACGCGGGGGGCACTGGGCTGCGTGGACTGCCGGATTAAGGGCGGCCAGGCGCTAAGGGTAACCGCGGAGGACATCCAGCTCGGCCCGGACGGCAAGTACTACGTGCCTGACCGAGGGGACGGATGCGCCTACCGCGAGGGGGGCAGAGTCGTCGTCCGGGGCGTAGAGATGGTATCCCTGTGGGCGCCCGGTTGCGAGGAGGGCATAAGTTACGAGCCCGCCACCGGTCGGGTGCGTGTGCTTATCAGCTGACAGAGCGCACCGAACGGCCATGCGAATGCGGCGCTTGCTTCCGCTGGTAGCCGTCGTCTTGGCTCTGGCTAGCGCGGCGCAGGAGGCCTCGCGATGAAGCTTGGCGCAGAAGAAATGGCCGCAGCGGGTTGACAAGCGTTATGGATAGCGTACAATGAGAGCGCGTGAAGGAGGGGTGCTGGCATGAAGCGGTTCCCAGGACAATCGCCGAGCTCATTGAGCTGGCGGCTGGCTGCAGTCGCGGGTGTGACCGTTGTTCTCCTTGCCGTGGGCATTGCCTTCGGCGCCTACTTCGCCAGCCAGGCCATCGATGGCACCAGCGTGGCCCAGGAGGCTGAGCAGCCCACGGCCGCAGCGCCAGCGGCCGATTCCTCGCCGGCGCCCGCGGCCACGGCTCAGCCCAGCCTCGAGCCGACTACAGCCCCGACTGTCACGCAGCCGACGCGGGGTGCCTTGGGCTGCCTGGACTGTGCGGTCAAGGGCCGGGATCAGCTAGAGGTCACGGCAGCGGACATCCAGCTCGCGCCAGACGGCAAGTATTATATCCCTGACCGAGGGGACGGTTGCGCCTACCAGGAGGTGGGCAGGGCCATGTTCTTCGGCATAGAGACGGTGTCCCTGTGGGCGGCCGGTTGCGAGGAGCTCCGGGAATACGAGCCCGCCACCGGTCGGGTGCATGTGCTTATCCCCTGAGAGAGCGCGCTGACCAGCGATGCAAATGCGGCGCTTCATTCCGCTCGTAGCCGTTCTCTTGGCGCTGGCTAGCGTCCCGCCGGCTGCCGCCCAGCCATGCAACACTGAGGACGGCAACATAGAGGTCTGCGTGAACTACAACGGGGTAGCGTACGGAGAGATCAGCGTCTGCAACATGGCCGACAACGTGGACCCCGACGCTGTTCTGTACGCCATGGACGCCTGGAACAACATGATCGGCAAGTCCCTGTTCACCAGCGGCTGCCCTCCATACAGCGGCATCGTCATTGTCGATCGTGAGGAAGGCTATTGCGGTGATGGTTGGGCCTGTACGCGCTATCCGCAGCAAGAAAGCCCGGTTTTCCTTCCCATATACGTGACGCCGATCGTGAGCACGGCCGGCCCTGCTCTGCAGAAGTCCGTCATCGGGCACGAGATGGGCCACGATCTCGGTTTCGCCCACTGGCCAACGTGCAACTCTATCATGCACCCGAACTGCCTAGCCTTCACGAACCCAACGTCCGTAGACGCCGACAACTATGAAATGGCCTACTCGGTGGAGGCCGTAACGGACCCCAGTGGCTCCTCGCCCTCGGCCGGCGCCGTCTCGCTGGATTGGAGCCCCGTGAACTCCGCCGGCGAGGCGCTCTGCAACGAGAAAGAATTCCAGGTGTGGCGACGGAAGGCGGGCGGCGGCTGGGATTACGCGGCCACCGCTGGCCAGAATTCTACCGGCGTCGAATTTGGCAACGAGCCGTCCGGAACGCAGATATACGACGTATTCAGCATGACCCTGGCTCTCCCTAATTCGTTTGGGGGCTACGCGACCCAATCCGTAGACGTACAGTTGAGTGAACCGCAGTGCTACTTCGCCGGCATCACCAGGTTCCCGAACTATTGCGGTAACCAGGACCTCTACGTTCCGAGATACCTCTGCTACACCCCGGAGAAAGGCTGGTTCTACATCAACTATTATTACTGCCTTTAGGAGGAATGCCGCCCGCGTGTGCAGGAAGAAGCGCTCGCCCTGTCAGCGAGACCTCCACGCAGGGGCCTTCCCCCCTACCTCCGCCACCGGCGGCGGCTATGCCGACGCCCCCTCCCTTAGCAAGGCGACCATGCCCATCACCCCAACGTAGTCCCCTAGCTCGGCCAGCTTTAGCTGCACCGCCTCTAGGGCCTCCGGCATGGCCCGGGCCTCCATCTCCGCCCTGGCGGGCCCCAGCAGGAGGTCGCCCACCTTGGCCAGGCCACCGCCGATGATGATGACCTCAGGATTGAAGATATTCACATAGCTGGCGAGGCCTACGCCCAGATAGTATCCCGCTCGCCGGATGATGCCCTGGCATGCGACGTCGCCCTGGTCTGCGGCCCGAGAGACGGTCTCGGCCGTGAGCTCCCCTTGCTCCTGGGCCAGCAGGGCCGACCCCCCCTGGGCAACAAGCTCTTCTCCGCGAGCGGCGATGGCCGTACCGGAAGCCAAGGCCTCCAGACAGCCGCGATTACCGCAGCCGCACAGAGGGCCGTCTGGGTCGATGGTCATGTGACCGAGCTCACCCGCGACTCCCGTTGCCCCCCGGTAGAGCCTGCCGTCGATAATAAGCCCGCCGCCGATACCGGTACTCACAGTGATGTAGATCAGGTGGCGACAGCCGCGGCCTGCCCCGTAGACGTGCTCGCCCAGGGCGGCGGCGTTGGCATCGTTCTCCAGGCGGGCGGGGACGCCCAGCCTCTCCTCCAGGTATCGACAGATGGGAACGTCCCGCCAGTCGGGCAGGTTGGGAGCGCTGGAGATCACCCCGGCATCGATGTCGCAGGGGCCAGGGGAACATATGCCCACCGCTGCCAGATCGCCCTGCTGGAGGCCCGCCTTCGCTAGGGCCGTCTGAAGAGAGACGATGATACGATCCAGCACCGCCTCCGGCCCTTCTTCAGCGCTGGTGGTCCGCCTATCCTCAGCCAGGCGGCGGCCGTCGCCTTGGGCGATGACTGACAGGATCTTGCTGCCGCCCAGGTCCACCGTCCCCAGGTATTCCTTACCCTGCGGTGCCATTGTCATATGCGCCCCCAGAGAAGTGACGAGGACCTCGGGGCTGCTTCAGTCCCCTCGGTCCCCGAAGCCTGCCTCATGAGCCTCAGCAGGAAGCGGATCAGCTTCTACCCCGTCTGGCACGGTCGCTAGTACATCTCGGAGGGCATCTGCGGCTGCGCCTGCTCCTTCTTCTCGGGGATCTCCGATACCAGGCAGTTAGTGGTCAGCACCATGGCGGCAATGCTCACCGCATTCTCCAGAGCAGCCCGGCTCACCTTGGCCGGGTCGACGATGCCCCGCTCGATCATGTTGCAGAACTGGTCGCGCTCGGCATCGTAGCCCTCCTTCTCGGGGAGAGTCCTCACCTGGTTGACGATGACCGAGCCATCCTGGCCGGCGTTACTGGCGATGCGCCGCATGGGCTCCTCCAGAGCGCGGCGCAGAATGCTGACGCCGGTGACCTCCTCGCCCTCCGGCTTCAGCGCATCCAGGGCCGACTGGGCATTGAGGTAGACCACGCCGCCGCCAGCCACCAGCCCTTCCTCCACAGCGGCGCGGGTAGCCGACACGGCGTCCTCCACTCGATGCTTCTTCTCCTTTAGCTCCGGCTCGGTCACAGCGCCCGCCTTGATCACCGCTACCTTACCCGCCAGCTTCGCCAGGCGCTCCTGCAGCTTCTCCCGATCCCAGTCGGAGGTGGTCAGCTCGATGGCCGTCTTCACCGCCTTGGCCTGGCCCTCGATGGCCTCGGGGTCGCCCTTGCCCTCGATGATGGTGGTCTCCTCCTTGGTTATCACCACCCGGCGGGCGCGGCCCAGGTCGGCGATGGTCACGCCATCGAGGCGACGCCCTACTTCCTCGCTGATCACCTGGCCGCCGGTAACGGCAGCAATGTCGCTCAGATTATCCTTTCGCCGGTCGCCAAAGCCCGGTGCCTTGACAGCACAAGCATTGAGGATGCCCCGCAGCTTGTTCACCGCCAGGGTGGCCAGGGCCTCGCCATCGCAGTCCTCACAGATGATCAGCAGGTCCTTGCTGCCTGTCTCCACCAGCTTCTCCAGCACTGGTAAGACCTCATTCACCGCCGATATCTTCTTGTCGGTGATCAGGATGTAGGGGTCCTCGACGACCGCTTCCATGCGCTCGGGGTTAGTAACAAAGTAGGGGCTGATGTAGCCGCGGTCGAAGGCCATCCCCTCCACATACTCGACCTCGGTGACGATGCCCTTGGACTCCTCGACGCTGATGACGCCATCCTTGCCTACCTTATCCATCACCTCGCCAATGAGGTCGCCAATGGACGCGTCCATGGCCGAGATGGCAGCGATCTGAGCCATCTGCTGCCGAGTCTCGACGGGGGCGGAGCTTTTCTTGATGGCCTCCACCGCCGCTTCGCAGGCCTTCTCGATGCCCCGTTTGATGGCCATAGGGTTAGCCCCGGCGGTCACGTTCTTGAGCCCTTCCTGAACGATGGACTGAGCGAGGACAGTGGCGCTGGTGGTGCCGTCGCCAGCGATGTCATTGGTTTTGGCGGCCACCTCTCGTGCCAGCTGAGCACCGATGTTCTCGAAGGGGTCCTCCAGCTCGATGTCCTTAGCGATGGTGACGCCGTCGTTGGTAATGGTTGGCGCGCCGAACTTCTTCTCCAAGACCACGTTGCGGCCCTTGGGGCCCAGGGTTATCCTCACCGCGTCGGCCAGTGCATCGACCCCGTTCTTGAGGGCGTGCCGGGCCGCCTCGTCGAATAGCAGTTGCTTTGCCATCTGTCTCCCCCCTCGTTGGAAGCCATTAGCACTCTTGCCTTAAGAGTGCCAATCATATTTTTAGCCTAGACAGGCGGAACGCGCAAGGCCATCTAAGGAACAACCAGCACCAAAAATCGGCAAATACCTTCCCTTAGCCTGCCAATGGTCTTTGTTTATGTCGCCTTGCGCCCCTGCTCTCTTCAGAGGTATGCTTTCTCTGACATCCGATGGAAAAACCAACCGAGCAGGCCTCAACTACCGCCCAGCCTTCGACTGCCGCTCCCCAGCCGCAGACTCTGCGGGAGAAGCTAGCGGCCGGTCGCTTCGTGGTCAGCGTGGAGGTGGACCCACCCCACGGCCTTGTCCCGGGCCGAGCTCTGGCCGGAGCGTCCCTGCTCCAGCAGGCCAACGTCGACTGCATCAACGTCGGCGACAGCCCTCTGGCTCGCGTCCGCATGAGCCCGGTGGCCATGGCTGTCTTCCTTCAGCAGGAGCTAGGGGTGGAGACCATCGTTCACTACACCACCCGCGACCGCAACCTCATCGCCATCCACTCCGATCTGGTGGGAGGCCATGTACTGGGCGTGCGCAATGTCCTCTGCCTGCGGGGAGACCCGCCAGCCCTTGGTGGCCATACCGACGTGGTAGCCGTCTGGGATGTCGGTTCCGTGCAGCTCATCCGTATCCTTAGGATGCTCAACGACGGCGTCGACTGGACCGGCAAGTCCGTCGGTCCATCAGCCTCCTTCTTTATCGGCGGCTCGGCCAATCCCAACACCGACGAGACTAAGGCAGAGCTCAACCTGATGCGACGCAAGGTGGAAGCAGGCGCTCACTTCTTCATGACCCAGGTGGTCTACGATCCCGATCGCCTGGAGCGCTTCCTGGAGCGAACGACCAAGTTCAAGCTGCCCATCATTGTGGGCATCCTGCCCATACTGAGTCAGCGCCAGGCTGAGTTCCTCCACTATCAGGCGCCGGGCATCACCCTCCCAGAAGAAGCCCTCGAGCGCTTGCGCCGCGCTGGCGAGGACGGGGTGGCGGCCGAGGGTCTAGCGATGGCCCGCAATGTGCTGGCCGTGGCCAAGGCCAAGGCCGCGGGCGTCTACATCGTTCCCTCCTTCGGCCGCTACGAACCCCTGGTCGAGCTCGTGGCCGAAGCCAAGCGCTAGCGGCTGGCGGGATGGCGCCCTTCCCCCTGTACGCTCGCTACCCCCAGCTAGCGGCATCGCTGCCGCGACTAGCGCTTTCCCAGGGCCCTAGCCCGGTGGCGGAGCTAGCCCGACTTGGCGCCCGCGTTGGTGGCAAGGCCGTCTGGATCAAGAACGACGGGCTCTGTGGCACCCCCTACGGAGGCAACAAGCCGCGCATGCTGGAATTTGTGCTCGCCGACGTCCTTGCCAAGGGAGCCAACACTATACTCACCTTTGGTGGCCTAGGCACCAATCACGGCTTGGCCACCACCCTCTATGGACGAGACCAGGGTTTGCGAACGGTCTTGCTGCTGGTAGACCAGCCGGTGAACGATTATGTCCGACGGCAGCTTTGCTGGTTCCAGCAATTGGGAGCCATTCTCCACTACACAGGCACCGCCCGACGCACAATGCTGCTCGTGCTCCCCCTGCTCCTGCGCTACGCCCACTGGCGCCGGAAGCTGCCCTATCTCAAGCTGCCCTATTTTCTGTGGCCGGGCGGCTCCACGCCCATGGGCACGGTCGGATACCTCAATGCAGCCTTCGAGCTGGCCGAACAGGTGGAGGCCAAAGAACTGCCAGAGCCGGAGACGATTGTGGTGGCCCTGGGCTCGGGCGGGACAGCGGCCGGGCTGGCCCTGGGATTGCATCTGACAGGCCTAAAGAGCCGCCTGCTGGCCATCCGCATCAGTGATCGTCTGCCCTTAACCCCCAAAACGGTGGCTCGTCTGGCCAACGGCACTGCTAGACTGATACGCCGACGAGGAGCGCCCCTGCCCTCGACCAAGATCGAGCCCGCTGCAATCACGGTGCTCTCTGATTGGCTCGGCGAGGGGTACGGCTACTCAACGCCCGAGGCAGAGCGGGCACAAGCGCTGCTCCAGGAAAGCGAGGGCTTGACCCTCGATCTCACCTACACCGCGAAGACGATGGCCGCTCTCCTGGCGCTGCTGGAAGACGGCCGCTTGGGCGCGGGCCCGATCCTCTACTGGCACACCTACAACGCCTTGCCGCAGCCGCTACCCGAGCCAGAGCCGGACGATTATCGTCGGCTGCCGCCGGCGTTCCATCGCTTCTTCGAGCCAGCAGCCTAGGACTCCCCGAGCAGCCCCTTAAGCTACCGCGGGCGCCAGACCACATGGGCGACTGGCCCATTGCCTCTGGATTCGTGCCCCTCTATCATGGAGACAGTCGCAGCCGAAAGGAGCACCATGAACCGAGAAGATGCTTGGGCCCTCCTCTGCGAGTACACCCAGAGCCCGGGCTTGCGCAAGCATGGCCTGGCGGTGGAGGCAGCCATGCGGGCCTACGCCCGTCGCTTCGGTGAGGACGAGGAGAAGTGGGCCATCGTCGGCCTCCTCCATGATTTCGACTACGAGATCCACCCTACCCTGGACAAGCATCCACAGGAGGGGGCCAAGATCCTGCGCGAGCGAGGCTACCCCGAGGACGTCGTCTACGCCGTCTTGTCCCATGCCGAGCACCTGGGCCTGGAGCGCAAGTCCCTGATGGACAAGGCCATCTACGCCGTGGACGAGCTGACCGGGCTGATCACCGCCGTGACCCTGGTGCGCCCCAACAAGAGCCTCTTCGAGGTGGACGCCAAGGCGGTGCGCAAGAAGATGAAGGACAAGGCCTTCGCCCGCTCGGTGAACCGCGACGATGTCGTCAAAGGGGCGGAGATCCTGGGGATAGACCTCGACGAGCACATCGCCTTCGTCATCGAGGCGATGAAGGAGGCAGCCGACGAACTGGGCCTGCGGGGAGCAGGCTAGCGCCCTGCGGAATAAGGAAGGCCGTGGCTCTTGGCCACGGCCTTTACCTTTCTTGACGGTCTTGACGGCTCGGCTGTCGTTTCGCCCCGCGCTCGACCGAGCCGCGTCAACTTCGTCAGCCGCCGGTGCCGCTGAGGACAGTTGGGATTGCTGAGCCGGCCTCACCGCCCTCGAGGGCAGCGTCGATCACCTGCTGGAAGACGCTGAAAGGCTGGGCGCCTATCACCGATTGACCGTTGATGAAGAAGCCGGGTGTGCCGCTCACCCCATAGGCTGCGGCATCCTGGGAGTCCTTCTGCACCTCCGCGGTGTGCTTGCCCGTATCCAGGCAGTCGTTGAAGGTAGCGGTGTCCAGCCCCAGGTCGGAAGCATACCCTTTCAGGCTGCTCACCAAATCATTCATCCCGGTCTCCGCCTGCTCACTCACGGCCTGATAGTGCGCCACCTGGGTGTCGTACTGCTCCCACAGCTTGTCGTGGTATTCCCAGAACTTGCCCTGATCGTCCGCGCACTCAGCCGCCTCAGAGATCTTCAGAGAGGGCTCACCATGGACAATAAGGTCGCGATAGGCATACCTGACTTCACCCTCATAGGCCTGCTTTATCTGGGGCAAGGTCTCCTGGGCGAACCTCAGGCAGTAGGGGCAGAGAAACTCGCTGAACTCGACAATGGTCACCGGGGCGTCCTCCGGCCCCCAGCTCGGGTCATCATCGACGCTGACATTCTCCACCACTACCGCCGTAGGCGTAGGCTGCACAGTCGCGGTGGGCTGCGCCGTCGCGGTGGGCTGGCCAGCGGCGCCCGTCAGGCCACCCTCCTCGTCCTCCTCCGTGATATACAAAACGAGGGCAACCACGGCCAAGACCAGGGCGACGAGTGCCAGCACATTGGCTGACACAATCCAGCCCACGCTAGAGGCTGAGCCGCCGCCTCCTGGCTCCGGGAAAGACCCGGCCGGTCCCCCTTCAGGTCGACCGCCTTTCCGGCCCTGCCCCTTCCTTGCTTCGCTCATGTTGGTCTCCCTTCCTGCTGCCCGAAAGCAACGCGGCTAGCACCGCCCCAAGCGCTATCCGCTAGCCGCTGTTGCAGTCGTTCGTTTGTCAGCCCGGCCTAGCCCCAAACCCCCATGCGCTCAGCCATCCGCTCCAGGCGAGCGATCCTCTGCTCGACCGGCGGGTGGGTGCTGAACAGATTGCCCATGAAGTCGCTCCGCAGGGGACTGACGGTGTACATGTGAGCTGTCGACTCGCTGACCTTCATCGGCCTCATCTGGGCCCCCGCGTGCAATTTCCGCAGGGCGCTGGCCAGGGCCAGAGGCCGCCCGTAGATGCGGGCGCCCGTCTCGTCGGCGCCGTACTCCCGCTGGCGCGAGATGGCCGTGCGGATCAGCATCGCACCGATCGGCGCCAGGATGGCGATCGCTATCATCGCTGCCACGCCGATCAGGGCGCCGTACTGGCTACGGGAACGGCCGAAGCCTCCGAAGAACAGGCTCCAGCGAGCCATGAACGCTATGAACATCACGGCGCTGGCGATGGTAGCCACGATGGCGCTGATGAGGATGTCGCGGTTCTTGATGTGCCCCATCTCGTGGGCCAGCACGCCCTTCAGCTCATCTTCGTTCAGTATGCGCATGATGCCCGTGGTCACCGCCACCACCGAGTGCTTGGGGTTACGGCCGGTGGCAAAGGCGTTGGGGGCATCGTTCTGGACAATGTACACCTTGGGCTTGGGCAGGCTGGCCATGCCGGCCACTTCCTCCACCATGCGATGCAGACGCGGCTCCTGCTCCGGCGTCACCTCATGGGCGCCGGCCATGCGCAGGGCCAGCTTGTCGGAGAACCAGTAGGTCCAGAGATTCATCAGCAGGGCAAACCCGAAGGCAACAACGAGGCCGGTCACACCGCCAAAGAGATAGCCCAGGCCCAGGAACAGGGCCGACAGCAGCCCCAGAAGCAGAACCGTCTTCGCGTGATTCATCGCTTACCTCCGGCAGCTTTCAGCTGTCTATCAAATTATTATACCCCATCTCCTAACCTGCCACACCACACATCTCAAGTCGAGCCGCCGGACAGGAAAGACAGGATGGCCTCGTTGGCCTCCTTCGCCCGCTCCTCCAGCACCATGTGACGCGCCCTGTCGATGACCTGCAGGCGAGCGTCGGGCAGTTCACCCGCCAGCCGGCGGGCCAGACGGAGGCTGGTCCAGCGGTCGCCCTCACCCCAAAGGAGGAGCACCGGCTGGCTCACCCGTGAGAGATCGATGGGCTCGTCGCGGGCAGCATCGCTCAGGAGGTTGGCGACGGCGTCAGTCGAACCGCGAATGCGGGCGGAGCGGCGGAACTCCTCCACCATCTCCGGGCTGAGAAAAGCGGGGTCGTAGAAGCCCTGCTGCAGGACTCTCTCTCGCAGCCGCGGCTGGTGCAAGACCAGGGCCGTCCCCAGGCGGAGCAAAGAGCGCAGCGGCGGGCTGGCAGCGAACCACGGCACCATCCCGTTTGGGGGAGCGCTGCCCACCAGTATCAGCCTGTCCACCTTCTGAGGGCAAGTCACCGCCAGCCGCAGGGCGACGGCCCCGCCCATCGAATGGCCCAGGATGGCGGCCCGCGGGATGCCCAGGCGATCCATAAGCTCGCCCACCAGCCGAGCCTGGGCCGTCAGCGAGTAGTCGCTAGGAACCGGTCGCTCCGAATAGCCGAAGCCCTTCAGATCGAGGGCCACCACCCGCAGGTACTCCGAGAGGACGGGGATGTTGTAGCGAAAGTTATATATGCGGCCCCCCAGGCCGTGGATCAGGACGAGGGGCGGGCCCTGCCCCTTATCCACATAGTGGATGGCCACACCCTCCAAGCGAACTATGCTGCCGGGCTTGGGGACATCCGCCAAGTCCAGGTTCTCGCAGCGCCTAACCAGCCAGCGGGCGTAGGCCCAAAGGGTAGCCAGGGCACCCGCCGTCAGACCACCCAGCAGAAGAAGCCTTCGCTCGACCATGGATCCCTCCCCCATATAATCTTTAAGGTAGGCGCTCTGACCTCTCCCCTGGAGCGCGAGCGATGTCCAGCAGCCGTTTCACCTCGCTCAGGCTTCGGGCGATGCGCGGCCCGTACCAGATGAGCATCCTGCCGTCGATGAGGAAGATATGTCCATTCTTGACCGCCGTGACCTCAGCAAAGGCCCTAAAGTCCGCCTTGTGCCGCTTAGTGAAGCGATAGGGCTCGCTGGGCAGAAAGATCACCTGAGGGTCCAGAGCCGCCATCTCGGCCAGTTCCACCCTGGGGTAACGCTCCTGTCGCTTCTCGAAGACGTTACGGCCGCCACAAACAGCGATGACGTCGTCCACGTAGGTGGCGCGGCTGCAGGTCATGTAGGGGTTGCGCCAGATGGGGCAGAAGACCCGCACCCGCTCGAGTCCGGCACCGGCAGCCTGCACGAAGGCTAGGGACTCCTTGGCCCCCTGGATGATCGGCCGGGCAGCAGCAGTGGTGCCACTGATGGTTGCCAACTGGCGCAGGAGGTCGATCGCGCTCTGGACGCTGGTGGCCATGGTGACGAACACCGGACAGCCGTGGTCGATAAGTTGGGTCACGTCCCCAGGGCCGTTGTCCTCGGCGCTGGCGATCACCAGGTCAGGCTTAAGGGCCTCGATCTTTGCTACATCCAGCTCTCTAGTGCCGCCCACCTTCGTCTTGCCAGCCACGCCCCGGCGGGGCTCCACGCAGAAGCGAGTCACCCCCACGATCTCCTGATCCAGGCCAAAGGCGAACAGGGCCTCGGTGAGGCTGGGCACCAAGCTGACAATGCGCTCTGGCCGCCGCCTAACGGTCAGTGATCGGCCCAAGGCGTCCACCACGGTCACCGGCGGCCCTCCTGGTCGGGCGCCAACAGCGCGACGGCCTGCGACTTCTTCCACAAGCCCCTCCTTATGAAGAACGGTCCCTACACGTATGTTCGCTGCTTGACTTCATTAGCTCAGCGCGTCCCTGTCCGAGCACAAGCCCTGTCCAACGGTCTAGGCGGTTTACTACTCCAGCGTAACCTCCGCTTCTTGCAGATCGCCGTCACGATAGTAGTCAATGGTCACCGTGTCGCCGGACCGGTACTCAGTGAGCACCTTCAGCAGATCACCGCTATTCTTGATCTCCTCACCGGCTGCCCGAACGATGATGTCGCCAGCACTAAGGCCAGCGCGGTCGGCAGGAGAACCGTCCTGCACAGAGCCGACTCCCACACCACTGTCAACCGGCAGATCGAACTCCTCGGCGATGCTGGGGGTTATGTTAATGAGATTTATCCCCAGGTAACCTCGTTCCACCCGCCCCTTGTCAATAAGCTCCTGCACTATGGGCTTGGCTGTATCGATGGAGATGGCAAAGCCGATTCCCTCGGCAGTGCCGCGAATGACCTGGGTGGTGATGCCGACCACCTCCCCGTACATGTTCACCAGGGGCCCGCCGCTGTTACCGGGGTTGATGGGAGCATCGGTCTGGATGGCCCCGGGGATCATGTAGGGGTCTTCCTGAATCAAGCGCTCCTTGGCGCTCACCACCCCACGGGTGACTGTTGGGCCGCCGGCCAGGTCCAGAGCGTGGCCGATGGCCACCACATCATCTCCCACCTGGAGTTGGGCGGTATCCCCCAACCGGGCTGGCATCAGATTGTCAGCACCGATCTTCAGAACCGCCAGGTCGGTGGCGCGGTCTCCTCCCACCAGGCTCGCCTGGAACTGGCGACCGTCGCTCAGGGTCACGGTTATATTCTGGGCAGGACGTTCACCGTCGACAAACACCACGTGGTTGTTGGTAACGATGTGTCCCTCGTTATCGGTGATGAACCCGGTGCCAACCCCCTCGGTGGGGATCGGCTGGCCGAAAACACTGAAAGTTGTCCCCTCGATGAGGATATGCACCACCGACGGCTCTAGCAGGCGGACGATCTCGGCCGTCGCCAGAGGGGTTCGCTCACCGCGCGGGGTCATAACTGCCGTGGGACTGACGGTCGGGGAGGCGGTTTGGCTGGGCCCTCCGTCGCCCCCGCAGGCCACAGCCACAACGGCAACGACAGCGAGGATAGCAGACAATATCGCGGGCAGTCGCATCAAAACGTACTTCCCCTCCTGCTAAGAAAGGTTACTATGACCAGAGATAGACTTCCATCTTTTCTAACGTCGGCGGGAGCAAGAAGGGTTCCTTTAATGCAACATGAAGCCCACCAGCAACTCATTTCCTCGCTCACCTCTCCTAGTCCAGACCTGCCTTGACAAAGATGCTCCCCTCGTGTAATTTATTGATACCAAGTCTCAATTAGGCGCGCCATGTACAACCTGGAATCAATAGTTCAGCGGCTGGAGGAGCAGAAATATCGCATCACTCCATCGCGCCTGGCGGTGGTGAAAGCGGTGCTTGATCTTAGCGGCCATTTCAGCGTGGACGACATCCTGAGCCGGGTGCCGGGGGTAGGGCGAGCCACCGTCTTCCGCACCATAAAGCTCTTGTCGGAGACGGCCATGCTTTGCCGCGTCCTCCTAGAGGATGGCAGCCTTCGTTATCGGCTCAGCCACCGCCAGGACCATCATCACCACCTTGTATGTGTCTCCTGCGCTAATGTTCAAGAGCTGGATGCCTGTATTGACCCCGAGGTGCTCGGCGACCTGGCCCGCAGCACCGGCTACGAGATCGAGGGCCACTGGCTGGAGTTCTTCGGCCGCTGCGCCGCCTGCCGTAACAGTGCCACCTAGAAGCATTTGCTTGACGAACCATGAGGTCACGTATCAGTAACCAAGCTCTCTGGCTGTTCGCCCTCCCTCTTGCGACGACAGCTCTTCTGGCCAGCGTCCTTCTTACCGCCTGCCAGGAGGAGGAAGAGAAGAACCAGGCTGCCGAGGTCAAAGTGGTAGCTACCCTGGACCTCTTCGCCGACTTTGCACGCCAGGTGGGCGGCGACAGGGCGGACGTGTCCACCCTCATCCCCGCGGGCGCCGACCCTCACACCTACGAGCCAACCCCCAGTCGGGTCGCCAAGCTAGCCAAGGCCGACCTAGTCATCGTCAACGGCCTGGGGCTGGAGGCGGCCCTGGAGGACGTTATCGAGGAGAACACACCCTCTTCTACCCCCATTATCGAGCTGTCTCAAGGACTGTCCGTCATCAACGATGACCATCACGACGGCAACCCCCATCTCTGGCTGGACGTGCAAAACGCCATCGCCTACGTGGAGCGCATTCGCGACGCCCTAGTGGAGATCGACCCCGCTGGCGCAGAGGCCTACCGCGCGAACGCTGACAGTTACCTGGCGGAACTGCGAACGCTGGACGAGGAGGTGGCAGCAGACATCGACTCCATCCCCTCCGACAGGCGCAAGCTAGTGACCTTCCACGATGCCTTCCCTTACATGGCCCAGCGCTACGGCCTGGAGGTGGTAGGCGTCGTGGTGGCCAGCCCCGGCAAGGAGCCCAGCGCCAAGGATGTTGCCGACCTGGTGGAGGCCATCGCTGCGGAGGAGGTGCCCGCCGTATTCAAGGAGCCTCAGTTCAACGCCCGCATCCTGGAACTGGCAGCCGATGACGCCGGTGCGGAGGTCTGCACCCTCTATAGCGGTACCCTGGACAAGAAAGTCGATACGTACGTGAAGCTGATGCGCTTCAACGCCAAGGAACTGGTGCGCTGCCTGGGCTAGAGATCATGGCTAGAGTTAATACCGGCCAGCAAGACATGAAGGAGGAAGGCTTCCGCCCGGCCATCGAGTTGAGCGACCTCTGGGCGGGATACAACGGGCAGGCTGCCCTGGAGGGTGTCACCCTGGCCATCGAGGAGGGCTGTCTGGCCGGCCTGGTGGGGCCCAACGGCTCCGGCAAGTCCACCCTCCTGCGGGTCATTCTCGGCCTCCACCAGCCTTGGCGGGGCGAGGTTCGCCTGTTCGGCCAGAAGATCGACCGCGCCCGCCGCCTTCTGGGCTACATGCCCCAGGTGGAACTAGTGGACTGGACCTTCCCAGTCAGCGTCTTCGAGGTAGTGATGATGGGCCGCTACGGACGTCTGGGCCCTCTGCGACGCCCCACCCGGCGGGATCGGGAGGTCGTCTGGCGCTCTCTGGAACAGGTAGGGATGGCCGACTTAGCCCAACGCCAGATTGGCGAGCTGTCAGGGGGCCAGCAGCGGCGTGTCCTCATCGCCCGCACCCTGACCCAGGAGCCACGCATCCTCCTCCTGGACGAGCCCTTCGCCGGCCTGGACGCCGCCGGCCAGCACGACCTTATGGACCTGTTCACCGAGGTGCAGGCGGCAGGCAAGACCTTACTAGTGGCAACCCACGACCTTTCCTGCGTAGCCGCCTGCTTCCACCATGCCGTCTTGCTCAACCGCAAGGTCATCGCCTACGGCGAGCCGCAGACCGTCTTCACCGAGGAGATCCTCAACGCCACCTTTCAGACCCACCTCCTTCTGGTGAATGTGGAAGGGAAGACCTATGTCAGCTATCAGTGACCTGACCGCCTATCTGACAGACCCCTGGGCATCCGAGTTCATGGTGCGCAGCCTGTTGGCGCTAATCATGGTTAGCATCGTATGTGCTGTCATGGGCTCCTTCGTCGTGGTCAAGGGCATGGCCTTCATCGGCGATGCCCTGGCCCATGCCTCCTTTGGCGGAGTGGCCGCTGCCTTCGTCCTCGGTGTCAGCATCTACCTGGGGGCGGCCGTCGCCGCCATCCTCACATCCCTGGGCATCGTCTTTGTCAGCCGCCGCGCCGGCCTGCGATTCGATACGGCCATTGGCGTTCTCTTCGTCGGCGCCTTCGCCCTGGGCATCCTGATCGTCAGCCGCCAGGAGGGCTACATCGTCGACCTCTTCAGCTTCGTCTTCGGCAATGTACTGGGCGTAGGCCAGGACGATCTCCTCCTCATCGCCGCCATCGGGGCGGCGGTGCTGGTGCTGGTGGCCGCCTTCTACAAGGAGCTCTTGTTCACCGCCTACGACCCGGCCATGGCCGCCGCTGCCGGTCTGCCGGTGGCGGCTATGCAGTATGGGCTGCTAGGCCTTATCGCCCTCACCATTGTCATCTCTCTCAAGGCAGTGGGCATCGTACTGGTGGTCGCCATGTTGGTGACCCCGGCTGCCACTGCCCAGCTCCTGGTACGACGCCTCCATTTGATAATGGCGGTAGGCGCTGGCGTAGGGGTTGTGTCGTCCCTGGTTGGCCTCTATCTTTCTTACCACGCCGATGTGTCCGCCAGCGCCGCTGTCGTGCTGACGGCAACCGTGCTTTTCCTGCTGACCTTCCTCTTCTCGCCACGGCGCGGGATCCTCGGCTTGCGACGGCCGTCGATCCTGATGGAGGCCGGAGAAGGTTACGACAACCCCAGATAAGAGGAAGCGCGGCGGGTCAAGGGCACGCTTCTACTGATGTCGCTCCCCGCAGATGTGAGCAGCGACCCTCTTGCTCCTGCCACCTGACTAGCGTAGGCTTTTGACTCGGTGGTGGCCTGGTTTGTGATGAAGCCAAGGACACCTGTAAGTCCAGAACAGGGGGTAGAGAGGTCATGGCAGAGAATGTAACTATCCAGCCCGGTTGGCAACTGAGTGGAGTGTGGTACGAGGGTTGCGCCTCGGAGGGGCACTGCCCACTCTACTTCGGACGCGATATGGAGCACCCCTGCCGCAACTTCGCCGTCTATGACATCAAGGAAGGGCAGGTAAACGGCGTCGACATGGCCGGAATTCAGGTTATTAGCGTGGCGGACATCCTCTCGAGAAGGGCCGCCGACTTGCCTGTCTCGGGCACGGCAGCGGCCATCTACATCAGCGACAAGGCCAGCGAGGAGCAAAGGCGGATCCTGGAGTCGTTCGTCGCAGCCAATCTGCCACTGCCGGTCAAAGAGTGCCGCGCCATCAAGTTCGTTCCCATCAGCGTCTCCGTGGAAGGCAGGGCCTATCATGTCACGATGCCTTTCGGTGAGCTGAAAGGTTCGCTAACAATGGGTAAAGACGGCGGCCCCCAGCGCATTGAAAACCATTTCATCCCCTTCCTCCGCAACTTCAACATCGCCAACACGGAACTGTGGAGGTACAACGACCTGGGAAGAAACTGGGAGTACCAGAACCGCAGCGGCACCGTGGCCGACTTCGTAATAGGAAGGTAGCAGGCCACGGTTCAGACGAAGCAAGGACTGCTGTTGTCGCATGGCGTCGCGTCGGTCGTGGCGGCACCCTATTCACATAAGCAAGCGCAGATCCTAGAATAGGAGCGGGGGTAGTTACTGTGAGCGACAAGAGTTCTTCGACCGAAAAGACGCCAGCTTCCACCATTGACCGCAAAGAGCGGCTGAAGATACCGCCTCAAGAGATCCCTAAACAGGACCCCAAGGAGCGAATTAAGAACTGGGACGAAGTCTACCTCGAGCTAGACGTAGAGACCGCGCGGCGAGAGGCTTCTCGCTGCATCCAGTGCCCTGCTGCCGCCTGCACCAACGCCTGCCCTCTCCACAACGACATCGCGGGAGCCTTCGCCCTGCTGGAGCAGGGCGACATCATCGGCGCCGCTAACAAGTTCCGCGAGACCAGCCCCATGCCCGAGATGTGCGGCCGCCTCTGTCCCCACGAGCAACTGTGCGAGGGCGCCTGTGTGGTGGGGAAGAAGGCGAAGCCCGTCGCCATCGGCCGGCTGGAGGCCTTCCTCGCCGACTATCAGCGAAAGCACGAGGGATGGCCCGTGCCCGACGTGGCTCCGCCTACCGGCAGGAAAGTGGCCGTGGTGGGCTCGGGCCCGGCCGGCCTGGTGGTGGCCGAGGAGCTCGCCAAGAAAGGCCACACGGCGGTGGTCTATGAAGCCTGGCCCCTACCCGGCGGTCTCCTTCGCTATGGCATCCCCGGCTTCAAGATCAGCAAGACTGTAGTCGACGAAAAGATTCAAATGCTGGAGAAGCTGGGAGTGACCTTCGTCACCAATACCCTTATCGGCAGGGACATCACCGTAGACAAACTCCAGGCCGACTTCGATGCGGTGTTCCTGGGCTACGGTGCCGGTCAAGGTGTAAAGATGGGTGTCCCTGGGGAGGACCTCGACGGCGTTATCGGGGCCACGGACTTCCTGGTACGCTCCAACGTACCGCCAGAGCATCTACCTCCCGACTGGCGCCGGCCCATCGATCCCGGCGACAAGGTAGCGGTTGTGGGCGGCGGCGACACTGCCATGGACTGCCTGCGATCAGCCGTGCGGCTAGGCGCTCGGGAGGTGACCTGCGTCTATCGCCGCACTGAGGTAGAGATGCCCGGCAGCGCCCGCGAGAGACAGAACGCCGTGGAAGAAGGGGTGCAACTCATGTACCTGGCGGCGCCAATCGAGTTCTTCGGCGACGATCACGGCCACCTGCGAATGGCCCGCTGCCAGCGCATGGAACTGGGCGAGCCCGATGAGAGCGGCCGTCGCAGGCCAGTGCCCATTCCCGGCTCGGAGTTCGAAATGCCGGTGGACACTGTGGTTCTGGCCATCGGCTACCGCGTTGAGCGCCTCATCCTTGAGACGACCACCGGCCTGGAAGCCAACAGGAACGGCACCCTTGTCATCGACCCGGAGACCGGCGCCACCAGCCGCCCGGGGGTGTTCTCCGGCGGTGACGCTGTGCGCGGGCCGGACTACGTGGTCGATGCCGTGGCCGATGCCAAGGTGGCAGCCGCGGCCATGGACGAGTACATCCGTAGAAAGCAACTGGGGGAAACCTAGGTAGCCGCTTCGCTGTTGGTGGGTGAGCTTTCCAACCCCGCGGGATAAATCCCGCGGCACCCGTCCATCGATTCTAGGAAGACGCGGGTTTCAACCCGCGGGATGGCCCGAAAGTCTCCCACCCACCGAGAATGACCCAGTCTCAAACCTAGCCCTCTAGACCTGTTCCATAAACCCGGCGATCTCCTGCACCGCCACCTTCTCCACCGCCATCTCCGGCGCGTAGACGATCTCGTCCGCCGCCCACGCCAGGGTCGGCCGCCGCTCGCGCCCCACGCCGATGATCCCCTGAAGGACGTTGTGGATGCTATCGTTGAGGCGGATGGCATTGGCCTTGATGGGTTCGGCGAGGCGGCCGTCGCGGATGATGTAGGAATCGCCCACCACGGTACAGGTGAAGTCGCCCGCCCGCAGGCCATTCACCGGGTAGGTGTACCAGATGCGGCCCAGGTACAGGCCATCGCCCACCTGCCGCAGCAGCTCCTCCTGGCTGCGGTCGTCCCCTTCGATGATGACGTTGGTGGCGAAGACGCCCGGCTGGGCGTCGAAGTTGCGCCCGCCGCCGCGAGCGAAACGGAAGCCGTTGCGGGGCGCCATGGCCGCTCGATAATCGCCGGGGTCCACCCCCAGCTTCTCGCGAGCCCTGGGGTCGCTGAGAATGCGCTGGCCCTCGTAGTAGTTCGTCAGCAGGCCCGTGAGGAAGCCGTCGCGGATGAGCTCCGTGCGGCCGGTGGGCAGCCCCTCGCAGGTGATGCCCTTGCTCCCCGCCAGCCCC
>Ga0307439_1000432_pt1 | contig 29373 bp, 19 predicted proteins | sample SalMarWE160490MG_FD_202142 | JGI IMG/M metagenome (GOLD analysis project Ga0307439, IMG submission 202142) | Salt marsh sediment microbial communities from the Plum Island Ecosystem LTER, Massachusetts, United States - WE1604-90 | ecosystem: Environmental > Aquatic > Marine > Intertidal zone >... | reverse complement strand
ATACACAAGTTGCTCAGGGACAATTTGCACCGGGCACCGCTCTCGTCGGGGCAAATAAAGGGTACTGATCCACGGTACTGCCCAAGCATCGAAGCTAAGGTCGTCAGGTTTGCAGATAAAAAGCAACACCGCATTTTTTTGGAACCGGAACAGGAAAACAAAAAAACAATCTACTGCAACGGAATTTTCACTTCGATGCCCAGAGACGTTCAAGAGCAGATGCTGAAGATGCTGCCGGGGACAGAAAATGCTCACATCGTTCAATATGCTTATGCTATCGAGTATGACTATTGTCCCCCGATTCAGCTAAAGCCGAGCCTGGAATTAAAAAAGATTTCTGGTCTTTTCCTGGCCGGCCAGATAAACGGGACCAGCGGCTATGAAGAGGCAGCAGGCCAGGGCATTATCGCCGGCATAAACGCTGCTCGAAAACTCCAAGACAAAGAGCCTCTAATTCTTGCCAGAAACCAGGCATATATCGGTGTACTGATAGATGATTTGCTCACGAAAGGTATCGACGAACCGTATCGGATGTTTACCTCTCGGGCAGAGTACAGGCTGGCGCTGCGGGCCGATAATGCAGACAGAAGACTTACACCAATAGGAAAATCTGTAGGTCTTGTCAGTCAAAAACGATGGGCGAAATTCCAACATAAACTCACGGGTATTAGTAGGCTTAAAGAGTATCTTGAGAACACGCGTTCAGACGGACTGAGCCTGTGGGAGCAGCTCCGCCAGCCAGCAAGCACCATAGCAGCAACGCTGCACGATGATCCTAAAATCAAAGATATGCACCTGTCACCGAATGTGACGCACGCAGTTGTGATTGATGCAAAATATGAAGGCTACCTAACAAAGCAAGAGCGATTAATGGCAGGCTTCGAAGCACTGGAAAAAAAGAAGATACCAGCAAATTTAGACTACAATAAGATTGTTCACCTTCGCGCGGAGGCAAAGGAGAAATTGTCGGCGTTTCGCCCGAGCACGCTGGGCCAGGCTGCTCGCATTGGTGGCATTACACCGGCTGATATTACCGTGATACAAATTCACATGAAGAAACACAGTGCTTAGCGAAATATACGCAACTTAGGTTATGCAAAGCACTTATCTTACGGTCAGAGGCGGAATATGCATAACAACGGTGTGGCTGAGGTGTTTGTTCTAACCAGTGCGCACGGAAGCAGCAAAATTTTTTTATTTTTTTGTTGATTGCTTGTACAAATGTACGATATTGTAATTGTACGTTTGTAAAATACAATTGTAAAAGGAGGTCTTTCGATGCGTACAAATTTACCAGCTTTAAGCCCTGCCGAAACCGAAATTTTGAGATTAGTCTGGCAACTCAACATCGCTACCGTGCAGGAGGTTTGCGACAATTTACCTGCCAGCAGGAAAATAGCTTATGCAACAGTTCAAACTCTGCTTCGCAGGTTAGAGAAGAAAGGCTACTTAAAACACCGCGTTCGAGGAAAGGCTCACGTCTTTTCGCCAGCGGTTAAAAAAGATTTGGTTATCAAACGTTCAGTTGGAGATTTTCTGGAACGACTCTTTGGTGGTGACCCAATACCACTTATTCAGTACCTGGCTAAGCATGGCAAAATAAAGGCAAAGGATATTGATCGACTCAAAAAACTATTAGATCAAAGGTAAACCTCTTATTGTGGAGCGATAAAAAAATGCAAACCTATCTTGAACAAATCACAAAATATCTGTTTACCCAAAGCTGGCACATAGCAATCTTAGTTATGGTAATCGCTGCGGTATCGTTTGTGTTAAGAAACAAAAGCTCACACGTTCGTTACTTGCTTTGGCTTATCGTTCTGGCAAAGTGTCTCGTGCCGCCTTTGTTCGCGGTACCTCTTGCCATTCTGCCGCCGGAAAGACCTGGGCTATTAACGTTGCCCATGCCGTCACAAGCGGAGATGACCACTTCTATACCAGAAATCCCACAGAGAGAGCCTCCAATTACTGTCAAACCCATAGTTACTTCTCAAAGAACTGTACGACCGACTCCAGTTCAGACTGTCGCCTTATTATGGTTGACAGGCGCGGCGGTTTTTTTGCTTGTCGCAATAGGTAAGGCAATAAGAACAAATCACTGGCTAAAGGGACAGCGAAGGGCCCTGCCGGCCAACGTCAAAAATGCAATCGAAAGAGCGTTCAAAGAATTTGGCTTGAAGAAATATCCAAGGGTCTGGTTGATCGAAGGTATTGGTCAGCCGTTTGTGTGGGGGTTGTTTCGCGGCAGTATCTACCTACCATTTGATTTCGCTAAGAATGGTAGTGGCTCCTTTCGCAGAGATTTGCTGGGTCACGAGCTGTGCCATATCCTGCGTTTTGACGCCGCGGTCAATCTTTTGCAGGTAATGGCTCAGGCTATATTCTGGTTTCATCCATTTGTTTGGTGGGCGAACAAGCGAATCCGAGCTGAGCGTGAGAAATGTTGCGATGAGATGGCGATTGCCCGGCTCAGCACCAAAGCCAGAGATTACAGTAGCGCTATTGTCAACACACTAATAAACGAATACAAATCCACACGGCCTGTTCCATCTTTGGCTATAGCCGGTCCAGTTAAAAATATTGAAGAAAGGATCAAGACCATGATGAGACCAGGAAAAAAATTCTACAAACGTCCAAGTTTAGTTACTGCAACAGTAGTATTACTATTAGCTTTGTTGATTGTCCCGACAGCTTTTGTACTAACCGCTCGTGCAGCAGAAACTAAACCTGCATTGCAAAGCGAAGAGAAACCGAGTAAATCACTTCACGAAGCCGCCGAATATGGAGATGTGGAAGAAGTTAAAAGACTCATCGCCAGCGGAGCGGATGTAAACGCAATGTCGGCAGTGTCACAATCTGTACAAGTTGGGTGGAGGCCTTTGACCGCTGCAGCCAGCGGAGGTCATCCCCAAGTGGTCAAGGTGTTATTGGAGAACGGAGCCGAAGTCGATGCCAACGATTCTGAGGGCTGGGCGCCGCTCTACTATGCACTTTGGACCGGCGTCAATGACAGTGAGGAGATCGTTAGGGAATTGATCGCACACGGCGCCGACGTCAACAAGCAGTCTCCAGATCGCTATTCCCCTCTTGTGTTCGCGATTTGGATCTGGGAAGGACGTGAAGGCAATGTAGAAGCTTTGCTCGACGCAGGCGCGCACATCGACTTTAAGGACAAGGATGGCCTTACGCCGCTTTACTGGGCCGCTTTCAGCAGCAGCAAGGATGTACTTGACCTCATTCTCGCCAGGGGAAACTACGCTAACACTATCCATATGGCTGCTTGCCGGGGAGATCTGAGCCGGGTAAAGAAGCATGTCGAGCAAGGGACAGATGTTAACGCCAGAGATGAATGTGGCTGCACTCCCATGCATTGGGCCGTCCTGGCAGAATCACCTGAAGTAGCCGACTTCCTCATAGGCAAGGGTGCAGACGTGAATGCAAAGGATGCTCGCAATTTCACTCCCCTTATGGCCGCACGTGGATTACCTATGGTCGAATTGCTTATCTCCAAGGGTGCAGATATCCAAGCTCAAGAGAATCTCCAAGAGTTGACAAAGCTGCATATGGCTTGCAGAAAAGGAGATAAGGATGTGGTAAAGTTCCTCATTAGCAAAGGTGCGGAAGTCGACCGGAAAAACAGCAGTGGGCAAACCCCTCTCTGGTTAGCGGCCAACTATGGTCATAGAGAGATCGTTGAACTCTTGATTAACAAGGGGGCCGACATCAAGGAGGTGTCAAGCAAGCGAAGTGGGCACAACCCTCTCTATATTGCGGCCCGAAATGGTCATAGAGAGATCGTTGAACTCTTGATAAACAAGGGGGCGGATGTCAACAGCAGAACCCGAGACGGCTCCACACCTCTTCACATAGCGACTCTCAACGGTCATATTGAAACAGCCAAGCTACTTGTGGAAAAAGGGGCTGATGTGAACGCCAAGAGCGACGATGGCAGTACGGCGTTGTCTTTGGCAGAAAAGACAAGCGACACAGAAATCATTGAATTGCTCAAGAGACACGGTGCCAAAGAGGATGCCGCTGGCATACCAGAAGAATCCCAACCTACCAAATCACTACACCAAGCTGCCGAAAAAGGGGATGTGGAAGAAGTCAAAAGACTCATCGCCAGAGGTGCCGATGTCAATGCTCTAGATGAACTCCTTAACACCCCATTATGCAAAGCGGCCGGTTTAGGTAACATGGAAGTGGTAAAACTACTCGTGGAAGCAGGTGCCGACGTTAATGCAGGATCATGGTCACCATTATACACGGCGGTTGACAAAGACAACGTAGCCATAGCTGAATACCTGATTGCTCACGGCGCGGATAAACACGGTGATGACTACTGGACAGTATTGATGGAGGCGTTTTCCGAGAGCAGCGTAGAGATGGTCAGATTACTTATCGCCAAAGGGGCTGATATAAATTTCAAGTCTGTCGAACTCCACGGATATACAGCTCTGCACTGTGCGATTGACGAAGGATACAAGGACATAGCAGAACTGTTGATTCAAAAAGGGGTCGATGTTAATGCAGGGCCGTGGACTCCTCTGCATAGTGCCGCAAGAAGCAGACGCATAGGCATAGCGGAACTACTGATTCAAAAAGGTGCCGAAGTAAATGCCAAGGATCAAGTAGGTGAAACGCCGCTGTACTCTGCAATTCGTCGGCAAGATTTGGATATGACAAAACTATTGATTTCAAAAGGTGCTGATCTCAATATCAAAAACAACGACGGCTATACACCGCTATTCCGGGCAGCTTTTATTGGCGGCAAGGATGTGCTCGATTTGATATTGAGCAAAGGGGATTATCCTGACACAATCCATCTGGCCGCTTGCAAGGAAGATCTAGACAGGGTAAAAACGCTGATCGAGGGCGGTACAGATGTCAATACAAGGGACGAATTCGGCTGTACTCCGCTGCATTGGGCCGTCGCAGCCAATTCACGAGAGGTTACAGATTACCTTCTTGATAAGTGGGCGGACCTTAATGCTGAAGACGGACGTGGCCTTACGCCGTTTATGATTGCGAGTGATGTACCTATGCTTGAACGGCTTATTTCCAAAGGTGCCGATATCCAGTCCAAGGACCGATCTGGACTAACTAAGCTTCATATGGTTTGCATTAGCGGCAACAAAGATGCGGCAGAATTTCTCATTAACAACGGCGCTGAGATCAACGTAAGAGCTAACAATGGCGCAACACCTCTCTTCAATGCGGCCGTTAGCGGTCATGCAGACATTGTCGAACTTTTAATTAACAAGGGGGCTGATATCAATATGCCTTCGCAAGTAGGCAGAACACCAATAGCTATGGCCAAAGGGAAACGTATGACTGAAGTTGTCGATATCCTGCGCCAACATGGGGCAAAAGAGACTCTGCATGGAGCTGCCGCTTCAGGTGATAAAGAGGGAGTCGAACGTTTAATTGCGCAAGGGGCCGACCTCAATGCTAAGGATAACAATGGCCAGACTCCTCTTCACCTTTCCATCTTGAACAGGAGGGCTGGACAGGCCAGATGGGTTTTAATTTCACAAGGAGCTGATGTCAACGCAAAGACTAATGATGGTAGAACACCGCTGATAATGGCTGTAACTCGGGGGGATCAATATTTAGAAGAGGTACTCATCGCTAACGGCGCTGATATTACCGTCAAAGATAACCGAGGCCGAACTCTTTTGCAGTTGGCTCAAGAGAAAGGGCACACAGAAATCATTGAATTGCTCAAGAGACACGGTGCCAAAGAGGATGCCGCTGGCATACCAGAAGAATCCCAACCTACCAAATCACTACACCAAGCTGCCGGCGATGGTGACCTTGAGCAAGTCAAATGGCTGATCGCCGGAGGGGCTGATGTCAATGCAGAAGATGAAGAGCGTCAGACGCCTCTTCATCTCGCCGCCGAGCATGGCTACACAGATGTCGCTCGAGCACTTATCGCCAATGGCGCCGATGTGAACGCGGAGGAGTTTGAATGGCACGACACACCCTTGCACGTAGCGGCTGAGAAGGGCCACAAAGACACGGTCGAACTACTTACTGCCGAAGGAGGGAATGTCAACACGAAGAACCAAAGGGGTTGGACGCCGCTGCACTATGCCAGTTCGTTCGGCCAGAAGGAGGTGGCAGAATTGCTCATCGCTAAAGGTGCCGATGTTAACGCAAAGGACAAGTATGGCTGGACACCGCTGCACAAAGCCACTGAGGGCAGCCACAGAAACGTCGGAGAACTGCTTATCGCCAATGGTGCCGACATGGATTGCAGGACAACAACCGGCGGAGATACGCCTGTGGCTGTTGCTCTGCAAGCCACGGCAGCCGACCGCAAGGAAATGATCGAGCTGCTCGCTGCAAAAGGAGCGAGAATTCCTCCTCTCCATCTTGCAGCCTACATGGCAGACCTGGAGAAACTGAAAAAGTGCCTTGAAGATGGCGCGGCGGTGGATGCACAAGACGATTGCAGGAACACAGCGCTGCATTACGCGGCTGCAGCGGGCAAGAAAGATGTCGTCGAACTCCTTATTGGGAGGGGCGCCAGGGTCAATGCTAAGAACAGCCGTAATACAACGCCGCTATACTATGCGGCGGTGCACGACTACAAGGAAATAGTGGACTTGCTGCTGGCTCAAGGGGCCGATGTCAATGCGAAGGACGAGTCCAGTTATACCTTGCTCTACTATGCCGTCTGGGACCTCAACAAGGATGCAACCAAGCTACTCATCGACAAAGGAGCCAATCTCAACGTAAAGGCGGATGATGGCGAAACGCCGCTGATCCACGCGATCTGGATGAAAGACAAAGACATCGTGGAACTGCTGATCAATGGTGGAGCCGATGTCAACGCCGAGGGAAAGGATGGCCATACGCCGATGTACTGGGCAATGCATTGGGCAACTATGCCTGTGGTAGGCACCAAGGATTTCGTCGAACTGCTCCGCAAGCACGGGGCAAAAGAGTGAGTGGATAAGTCGATGAGTAAATGCGTGAATGTGTTAACCTGCGCTACAGCATCTACTCATATACGCATCCACTCATTAACGCATCTACGCTTCTATTGGCGTCCTGACTGCCAAGGTTCGTCGTGAACCGGAAGAGCATAGGCTTTGGGAGTGGCCATCGTAACGGGTATATCCACAGGTATCTTTCGGGAGCTACGAACTACTCTGCCAAGTTCTTCTTTCGTGATGCGAACCGGCTCGGTGATAAGCTCAGGGACACTGTACGTCCAAAGACACGAATCGTAGTAAGTAGGGTCCTTCTGGGGTAAAAGCATTGGTTTACACACCGTGCCATTCTCGTTCAAGTAAGCAAGATATATCCTGGTAAATACGCCGTAGTCTCGTTTGCTACTAAATGCTATCCATCTGCTGTTGCTTGAGAAGCTATGCCATGATTCGCTTTTATCGCTATTGATATCGAGTTTGCGATACTCAAGCTGACCGGTCTGTTCGGCGGCATTAAGATCGGTCATATACAGGTCGCTGCTGGGCTGATAAACCGGAAAACAGCCGTAATTGCACATACAGAACAGCAGCCAACGTCCATCGGGGCTAATTCTCGGCAACATGACACTTAATCCCGTATCCTCGGCTGACAGCACAGTTTCAAGCGGACCCCACTGGTCGTGGTCAATGTCATAATCTGCTCGGACAAGGTCGTACTTTATCTGGTCATACTCTTCGGGAACTACGGTACGGTCTGACCAGGTTATCGGTGCGCTGCAGAAGTATAAGTACCGCCCATCGGGTGACCAGGTCGGATATGTTTCCAGCCGATCGCTTTTAGTGAAGTCCGATGTAGTCTTTACAGTTTGCAAGTCAGTTAGATAGTAAGCCATCAGGGAATCGAAGTCTATAACGTCCCGGACCTCATTTGCGGCAGAATGCAGCAGAAGCCTGACATCATTCACAGAAAATGAAGCAAGGCGACCGCTGGGGTGCCAGGCAGAATATCCAAATTTTGTTCCAATCTTTTTTACTTCGCCGTCTTCGATTAACAAAGTTGAACTTCCGTATACCGCACTGCGGATGCCGATCAGCATCTTGTCGGGCTTATTTCGGCAAAACGTATGACAGTTCAGACAGCCGTGCTTATAATATCCATTGTCCAATATGAGGAACTCATCAAAACTATTGAGATTGCGCTGATAGATGCCAATATCCCTCCAGGTGCGATGGCCCGGCCGAATCTTTCTGTAAACAAGAAAAGCATCTATGTTCTCATTGGCAATTTCGTTGGTGATGGTTTTATAGCGGGACCATCCCTTATTTTCTGCTTCTGAAGCTGACGTAATAGCCTGGGATTTGACAAAGATATCAAGGCTTAGCTGCTGACCTCGGTTCAAATAAAGAAGCTTGTGCCAGGCTTTTTTGGGAATCACAATTCTTGGTGTCTTGCTGAATAGTTCAATTGGTTTTCCTGTTTCAGAGTATATTCTCACAAAGTAGCGAGAGCCATCTTGTTGTATAACAAAGTTTAATGGGGCGATATTGGGCGGGATGACGGTGCCGGAATAATCAGGCCGAATTCCTGCAGGGCGATTAATAACACTGTATTGCGTGATCGTCACTTTGTTGCCGCGGACTACGTAAAGCAGTGCAAAAATTATGAGTGCACAGCTTATAAGTGCATAAATAAATTTAGCCTTTTTATTCTTATGCTTTTGCGCTTGAATCATTCTTTCGTTCCTGAAGGTGTGTAGAGACAATAGAAAAAATATGTGCCTCTGTATTTGCTCGCTAACTCACCATACGCGGCTCGTTTGTCTGTGCCATAGCTACGTAATATCCGGCCGAAATCCTCGACTCGCTGCCTCAGTGTATCACTCGCCCGGTAACCACTAAGGCGAAGTTTCTTCCCGGTGCTGGCCACATAAACCAAGGATGCCTCCTCGTAGTGGGTTGGGAGCTGGAGATAGCCAAAATCTCTAAGACGCTCGATGTTCTGGACAAAATTGCCTAAATGCTTGGTTAACATATACCAAGCCATTAAATATTCAAAGGCCATTTGATTTTGGCTATTTTTCTCTAATAGCAAAGAAAGCATTGTTTGTGTTGGTATTGAAAGTGTGGAATAGTCTTTACCAAGGGAAAGTGAGCGTAGTTGTTGAATGTATTTATCTGATGACAGATCGGGATCCGTTTGAAGCAGCTCAAGATAGCGTTCGGCCCAGTTGCTGTAAAATAGGGTTCTACTCAGTGAATTGAGGTAGACACGCGCAGAATCCATATTACTTTTAACCATATTTATCAAGGCCAGTCGCTGTAAAACCATAGGGCGGTCCCCGAGCCCTTCGAGACATTCAGCCAGCGCGTTTTCCGCTGTGTTGATAAGGCCGATTTCCAAATAAGCATCGGCGCTTTGCCAGTACGTCCATTTATATGCCGGATCAGTGAGAAACAGGTAATCTGGCTTCTGCGGCCAGTGGAACATCTCATAGCCGAGTCGGCCGGTGTGATAAAGAGCCCTATTTACGGCATGAACTATAAAGGGATCTGTGGGATTTCTTCGAGCGGACGCGAGTAATTCCGGCCACATCTTATGGTACGCATAATAATCAACTTCAAATCGGCTTTTAAGACCGTCATCTTGGGAAAGGAAAACGGCGAGACCAGCCATAGAAAGTATAAGCAGCGATTCTATAATCAACCTGAGTTTTGGCGCATGTCTATACCAGGAAAATATCTTCGCTAACAGGCTGGTATATTTATTACGGTGTTTTTTAGTAGGTTCTTTATTTGTCTGGCTTTTTATAAAATTAAGTTTTTTCCTGAGTATCCGCCCAAGACCAAATACGAGAAGCATCAAAGGTGGAAACAAATAGAGCAGATAGACTATTGTCACTGCCCTTCTGCGAGTTTCGTAATATAGAATTCTCCAGGAAAAAGGTAGCAAGTTACAAAAGGCATCGACGATACTTACGCGGAAGATGACAAGACCAATTACGTATGGAATAACAGCAGCGGATAACAAATATACGAGGCCTGTTTTCCATCGCAACCTGAAAAGCAGTTCATAAATTGCACAGACAACTGCAAAGAGTAAAAATGCACCACCGGCAAGATAATACAGAATTACAGCCAGGGATAGAAAAATGCCCAAATGGCTGAATATCTTAGTGTGTGACGAAGTTAATCTTAAATACAGACATGTAAAAATCAACGCAGTTAAAAATGCCAATGTTGTGGCAAAGTGATACGCATACCGGTTGTAAAGAACAATCAGAAGAATTGGTAAGATAAAACAAAGCCAGCGAATTCGCAGCAGGTTTACAGCTTTCAAAAGGTAGTTCATACATACGATAAGCAGCCAGGCTTGTACCGTTATAACAAGGGCTCCAGCCCAGGAATAATAGAATAGCTGAGACAGAAAGGCTGAGAGATATTCGATAAGTCCACCCGGGTATGATAAAAACGTTGAGAAAAAAGCCCAGCCTTTATAAAAGGCTGGGAAATTTGTAATAATACCAGCCCCATGATACATAATCCGCAGATCCACATAGAGCCAGAAATAAAGATAGAAAAAGATAAAGAAGATTAAGCTCTGTAGCAACCACTTAAAGTCCTGGCTTGAATATCGCTTTACAGTATTTTGTGCAAAGGATTGCGAAACTGGAACCGATTCTGAGGATTTAGCAAGCGATTTCGACATCACTTTCCCATACTACGAAATGCCTTTTTTTACGACGTTAACTACTGTTCGAAGTTAATTACATGCAGATCAAGTTCGTCAAGGAACATTATATCTTATTTGTTTATCGAGCATATATCCCTTCAAAGCCACTATTTTAGCTAAACTCACAAAAAAAGCCACTCTTACATCCAAAAAGTGCGTTGAATCAATTTATTGGGAAGACTATATCCCTACATAACGTATCGAAAGGGCAAGACATCAATAAAAATAAAAAATCACGATAAAAGGATAAAACCGTAACAAAACTGTAACATTTGATATCGATAATTATCTATGTCGAGAAAGAGTATTTCTGTTAGAATCTTTTATTTGAAAGGAGAAAGACCATGGAAACGCTCAAACACACAACAGTATTTCTCATGTTGGTTGTCGGTATCGCGGCAGTGACAGCGCCGGCGAAATCACCGAGTGCTTTGCTGCAAGAAGCGCTCTACGCCGAAGAGGTCGAGGGCAATCTCGATACCGCAATCAAGACCTACCAGCAGGTAATCGACGATCGTTCAGCGCAAAGGTCGCATCTCGCTCAGGCTATATATCGCCAGGGCATGTGCTATCTCAAGCTCAAAAATGAGAGCCAGGCGAGCCAGAACTTCCAAAAGCTTGTCAGCCAGTTCAGCGACCAGACAGACATTATCAAGAAAGTCCAACCAATGCTGGAGGATATTATCAACCGTGACCCCGCTGATTTGATGCCGCCCGAGACCCTTGTCTACGTGGAATTAGGAAGTCCGGGCAAACAAATCGAGACAATTTTGAACCTGCTGAAAGGCACGCCGTTCGAAAATCCGCTCGCTGTTATACCCGGCCCAAGAGGCCCCATTGGCCCAGGTGGTGCATCCCCCGACCAAATCCTCGCAAGCTTGCTAAATCCAAGTATGATAGCTGAATTCAAGAAAATACGGGGAATGGCTGTCGGTGTCACAAGTGTTCAACAGGATAATCCTCCAATGGTTGCAGTTCTGTATCCGGGAAAAAGTGATGCTTTGCGGGGCATTATTTTAGCGTTGTTGGGTATTGTTGCGCAACCAGGCGAGCCAATTGAAGGTATGACATCGCTAATAATTAAAGATTCAGCAGGCATCGTTTACGACGATAACGTAATAATCCTCGCACAACCATTAGAGCAATTGACCTGGTGCGTGAAACAACATTTGGGCCTTACAAGCAATCCAACCCTTGCATCGAGTAATAAATCTTTCGCCAAGATCAGTAAGAAAGCCCGCAACGAAAACTTAATGACTCTTTGGGCTAACGTCGACGAACTATACACCGGACTCTTAAGGCAATTTCCAGCTGGCGAGAGTCCAAAACAGATTCTATGGGCCAATGCCATTGCCGATTTTGGCAGCATTGACGATCTGATTTCGTACTTGTCCATAAACGATGTTGGCCTTATATGCGAGACTAACATTACCTTCAGAGATGGACATAACTGTCTTGTTTATGACATGATCCGAACTCCCAATTTGACCAAGGCTGGCCTCGAGGCCGTACCGCCCGAAGCTATTGGTCTTATTAGCTTTGCCTTGGGCCAGCCTGATGGAGCTCAGGCAAAAGCTGTAAGTCAGAGGCTCCAGAATGTAACCGGCCTTGATATTGGCCGTGAGATATTTGCCAACATAGAGCAGTTAACATTGTTTGCTGTACCTTGTGAGCTAGGTGGTGGTGAAGGTCTTCCGCAACTGCCGGCAAGTCTCGGCCTGGCGATAACAAGCCATGACCCCCAGCAAACTCGTCAGATTCTCACAACTATCCTAGGAACGGTTAATTTGATGATTGGTGACCAACAGGCTGGCCAAACAGATGCCTCGGCAGGCAGGTACCAGGTTGGCCTTGTCAATGACCAGCGGCTGTATTGTTATATGGACCAGGCAAACAAAACGACTATTCTATCGCTTAACCGTGACATTACGGATGCCTCGATTGCAGCAGTGAAGAAACGCAAATCTGTTTGCAACGACGGAGTTTTGAAAGATGCTGTGAATCGACTATCGCCGACGACAAGTAAAGTTGTCCTGTTGAACGTTGGTGGAGCGATTCGCACGGCTGCTCCAGGAATAGTCTCGCCTTTCGAAGGCGACACAAGAGACAGTTTGCAGCAGGCGCTATCTCAATTGGCTCAGGCTTGCAATCAGACTCTTGTTGAGCTGAGCACAGACGAGAAGCTCAACGAATTTACCTCGCGATCTCAGATAACAAATCTACCACCTGTTAGTAATATTGTCGGCCCGGCAACTGAAATATCAAGAATCATCGGCCAGGCGAAAGCACAAGCCGAAACTAAACGCCGACAGGAAGAAAGGCCTGCGACAATAAAAAAGACAAGCCAAGCTCCTGTGATTGATGGTAAGGCAGAAGGCTTGTGGTCAGATGCTAAAAAGTATGAGATTGGCAATGTAATATACTCACCTGTCTCATCCGATGAAGACCTCTCCGCTTACTACAAGGCTATGTGGGATGCAGAGAATCTATACCTGCTTGTGGATGTGATCGACGATGAGCTGAAAAATGATTCCGAGGAATACTATTATGATGACACAGTTGAGGTTTTCATTGATGCTGACAATTCCAAGGAAAGTGGTTATGGTGAAAACGATTATACATACAATTTTAACTGGGATAGAACCAGCCCTAGCATGGAAGAGCGGGGACAACCCTACCAAAATGATGACATCAAATTTGCGTTAGCAACATCTGCTGATGGTTATCTGCTGGAAATAAAATTTCCGTGGTCGTCTCTGGGAACAAAACCAGCCGCTGGCGTAAAGATAGGTCTGGATGTTCATGTGAACGATGACGATGATGGCGGAGAACGTGACACTAAGCTTACATGGCGAGATAAACACGACAACGCCTGGCAGAATCCAAACGTCTTTGGGACTGCCGAATTAGCTGGTTTGATCGGCTGGTGGAAGCTTGATGAAAGTGAAGGCTCTATTGCTGTTGACAGTTCCGGCAACGGTAATAACGGAACTCTACAAGGTGATCCTACATGGCGACCAAGTAATGGCAAGATCGGTGGCGCACTTGAATTCGACGGTGAGGATGACTATGTGGAAATTGAGAAGGAATCAAGTTTTGATATCAGTGGCCAGATCACGCTTTCAGCGTGGGTGAAAACAGATGATGCTGGTAACAGTGAAAATAATCCTTATGTAACCAAAGGTGACCACGGTTACGCGATAAAGCACTATGAAGACAATAGTATAGAGTTTTTCATCTATGACGGTGATTGGTACGCAGTCCGGCACCCTGTGGATAATTCATTTAATGGTCTCTGGCACCATTTGGCTGGAGCTTATAATGGAACTCAACTTAGGTTGTACGTTGACGGCCTACAGCAAGGTACTACGGATCATACGGGTTCCATAGCCACTGGTGATTTCGCTGTCAATATAGGAAGGAACAGTGAGCACACCGACCGTTTTTACGACGGCCTGATAGATGATGTGCGCATCTACAATTACGCCTTGTCGGAAGATGAAATCATATCGCTTTCCAAAGGCAAATAAATCGAGACCACATTCGAAATAAAAAAAGAGGTGCGAAATGAAGAAAAAGGGTCTTGTCAAGATTCTCTTGCTTTATTTGTTGTGTGCCTGGATCACTGTCGCAGGTTGCGGCATATCCTGCTACGGGAGCGATTGTAGGGCCAAATTCAAAAGGAGCGAACATCTATCCGCGCCTATTCAAACAGCAGAAACAATAGCTGTTAAGACCGATGTCGGCTCAATCACTGTAAACGGCTCTGATGTAACAGTCTGCGACATCATTGCAAAAATCACAGCAAAGGCTCCCACGACAGAAGAGGCTGAGCAATTGGCGGCAGAGACGAAAATACGCGTTGAGCCGTCTGGTGATACGCTAAACATAAAGGTTGATAAACCCTCTGTGCGTAACCGTAGCATAATAGTGGATTTCGAGATAACGGCTCCGAGACAAATCAACCTTCATTGTGAAACGGGAGTAGGAGACGTGAAGGTATCAGATATCTCCGGCCGAATAAAGGCATCCGCAGGTGTCGGCTCGATTACATGCAGCCAAGTTATGCCCCAACTCAAGCTTGAAGTGGGTGTTGGAAACATTAAGGCAGGCTGTTGTGACACTGTGGGCGTTACGTGCGATGCAGACCTCAAGACCGACGTAGGCGATATCAAGTTTACCTGCCCAAGTCAAATTTCAGCTCAAGTGGAAGCTTCAACAGATGTTGGCTCGCTTCATACAAATGTGCCAATCACACTCACCGGCAAGATCGGCGGCTGGCCGGTCGGAAAGTCACTCACTGGCACTATCGGTACAGGAACAGGAAGGTTGCACCTAAAAGCAGGGGTAGGCTCAATAGTAATAAAGTAATTCCGGCATGAGTCGAGTGAATTAAGAGGCGCCAGGTTTGCCTGGCAGAGAAGATGATAAAAAGGTCAGGCAAGAAGATATTAGGCAACGGTCGTAACCAGATGCGGTGGGTAGTATTACTGCTGGCGATAGCGGTAATACTGCCTACTTTATGTTTGCTTTGGTTTATGAGCCGGGCGGTCAAGAACGAGCGACTGGCGGTCAGGCAAAAACTTTCTGACATTTACAGGCAGCGGCTGGGGACACTAAGCAATAGGATTGATGAACTTTGGTCAGCTCGAATAGAAATTCTCGAACAACAAGCAGCTATGGAGCGCCGGCCTGTCGAGATGTTCGAGAGGCTTGTGGGCAGAGAAAGCACGGAAAGCAGCTCAAAGATATGTGATGCGATTATCATCTTCGACAGTAATGGAAAGTTACTTTATCCGGTCACCGGAGGCGGAGAACCCCCAGCAGGATTTTCAGATGAGTTAAACGAAGCATGGGGCGTTGAATTTAACTTAGAGGATTTTGCCAGAGCTGCAAGGTTATATGAACAGATCGCCGATTCTATCGTTGACGACTACACCCACTACAGTGCTTTAATGGGCAAGGTCCGCTGTTTAAAAAAATTAGGAATAATTGAACAGGCCCTTGCCCTGTGCGAGAAAATAGCTTATGGGCAAATTCCTGAAAACATAAGTTCATCCTCCGCAGCTCTGATTGCTCGAGCAAGAATCCTGCTCATAAATCTGAAGAGTGAAACCAAAGACGGTCTCAAACGGTCTGATCTACAAAACTTGATAAATTCTGCTATCGATAGCACTCCACGCGGCGATAACGGGTTTTTACCGATGCCATCGGAGACAAGGGTTTTTCTTCTGAGTAAAGCAATTGAAATTGTAAAACAAAGCGAATGGGCTAAAGAACTGCAGCCGCAAGTTCTGAAGGCAAAGGAGCTGCTTTCAGCCGAAGAATTAGCCGTAAGCGTTCTTGACAGGTACTATGTCGGAGTGGTGTCAAAACCTTGGTCTGAAGATGATGAACTCAAAATGGTATCACTACTGCGTGCAACACTAGACACGATTGAAGAATTTAAATGGGGTTGGACCGAACAACTTAAGCGACAAATATCTATAATATTAGGTTTATCTCAGACCAGGCAGACACAAGCTGTTGGCTTTGGCTGGCCTGCATTTACAGCGCCATTTAGTTCTTGGCCCGAGAATAGCCTTCGCAAGCTGGATCTGCTGAAAGAGGTTTATGGGATATATCACAAAGCTGGCGACAAGACATATTTATTATTACATAAAGCAGACAGGTTCAATTTTGACTTCGATGTATGTGGGCAAGCCCTCAAAGAATTGGGTGTTTCCTATAGAATAACAGACAATCTTGGAATGTACGCCTGCGGCCTGGAAAATCCGGAAAAACCAGCTTTTCTCAGAAACACGCTTGGGCAATTCTTTCCAGGTTGGCATGTTGAAATTCATTTTAAGGATTTTGATATCTTTGAAAAAACGGCAGGCAAGCAAGCTGTTGTGTATATGTGGACGGGATTGCTAGCCATTGCCATAATGATCGCAGCCGGTTTGTTAGCTGCACAGGTTGTAGGAAAACAGATAAAGATAAACAGGCTCAAAAACGATTTCATTGCTACTGTTTCGCACGAATTGAAAACACCGCTGGCATCAATGCGTGTCCTGGTAGATACTCTATTGGAAGGTAATTACAAAGACCAGCAACAGGTCACCGAATATTTGCAATTGGTCTCAACGGAAAACGAAAGACTCACAAGACTGATCGAGAATTTTCTAACGTTTTCCAGGATGGAAAGAAACAAGCGAGCCTTTCGACTTGTTCAAACGAGCGCTAATTCTATCGCCAAAGCAGCGGCAGAGGCTGTTAAAACTAAGTTTAATGGTGGACGGTGCAGATTTGAAATAGACATCCAGGAAGACCTGCCAGACGTTCTGGCTGACCACGACGCGATGGTGACAGTACTTGTGAACCTGCTCGATAACGCTTACAAATATTCTCATAATGACAGGCACATTAAGTTGCAGGTTTTTAACGAGGCTGGTTCGGTTTGTTTTCAGGTGACTGACCAAGGCATGGGCATGCCACGTCGATCTATCAGAAGGATATTTACGAGGTTTTATCAGGTAGACCGCCGTCTCACACGAAGCGTCGAAGGTTGTGGATTGGGTCTTAGTATTGCTAAATTTATCGTCGATGCCCACAAAGGTACAATCTCAGTTGAGAGCAAACTCGGTGAAGGAAGTACTTTTATTGTAAGACTGCCGGCCTATAATTAATCCATAGGGGAAAGGATTACTCGATGAAAAGTGTACTGATAATTGAAGACAATCCAGCCATGCTGCGGGGCTTAGAGGATAATTTCGAGCTAAAGGGCTATCACGTAAAGACCGCTCAGGATGGCGAGCATGGCCTAAAAGCTGCGCTTGCAGAGAATCCGGACCTGATTATACTCGATATTATGTTGCCCAAAGTTAATGGCTTTGAGATATGCAGCCAAATCCGCGAGAAAAAGCTTGATATGCCTATAATAATGCTTACCGCAAAGGACCAGGAATCAGACGTTATACTTGGGCTGAATCTGGGCGCGGATGACTACGTAACTAAGCCTTTCAGTATTAAAGAGCTTCTGGCCAGAGCCGATGCATTTATGCGACGCAGAACAAAAGGGGAACCTGAAGTTTTTGAATTCGGCAACTGCTGCCTCGATACCATATCCGGGACTCTCATGCGTGACGGCAAAGAAGTTAAACTAACTCCCGGCGAATTTAAAATGCTTCATCTGTTCCTCAGAAGGGCTGGATGCTCCCTAACATGTGATGAAATACGCAACAACGTATGGGGCTATTCTCACTTTATTACCTTACAAGACATTGACCGTACCGTTACAACCTTGAGGAACAAAGTCGAACCCGACCCGAGTAATCCAACCTTCATTAACACTATCGAAGGAATCGGCTACAAATTTCAACCGCCTGGACCAAATGGAAACGATACTGATAATTGAAGATGACCCTACGATGCTGCGGGGCTTAAAGGATAACTTTGAGTTCAAGGGTTACAAAGTGCTAACCGCAGCGGACGGCGAAGAAGGTCTAAATGCTGCTCTTAACGAAAAGCCTGACCTGATTATTCTTGATATTATGCTGCCGAAGATAAATGGCTATGAGATATGCAGACTAATCCGCGGGGAAGGACTGAGTATGCCAATAATAATGCTGACCGCCAAGGGCGAAGAATCGGATGTGATTTTGGGGCTGAACCTCGGTGCAGACGATTATGTCACCAAGCCCTTCAGCATAAAGGAGCTCATTGCACGCGTGGCGGCATTTCTAAGACGCGCCAAGCAAACCGAGCGAGATGTTTACGAATTTGGGCAGTATCAACTTCATGTCCCGGCCAGGAAGCTAACCTGCGAAGGAAAGGAAGTCAAGCTCTCGCCTAAAGAGTTTAACCTGCTGGAATTCTTTGTCAAAAGGCCAGGCCGAGCTCTAACACGCGATGAGATACTCAACAGAGTTTGGGGCTATGACTCTTTCACTGGTCAGCGCAGCATAGATCGTTTCATAACCACATTAAGAAATAAAATTGAGCCGGACCCGCACAATCCTATTTTTATTCATACAATAAGAGAGATAGGCTACAAATTTGAACCGCCTGAACAAAAGACTTAGGCAGACACAATTACTGACTCAAAAATGACCCTTTTTTTCAACAGGAATGACACGAATAATCGGTCGGTTTAAGTTACAAAGACCAAGTGTGTAACAGCTCTTACAATTTTAAGCCTGCAACTTTGCTGCCCTTATTGCATCAGAGAGCTTGAGTGTGCCTTCATATAAACTTCTGCCAATTATCACAGCCTCCACGCCTATTTGCGCAAGTCTCTTGATGTCGTCCACTTCACGCACACCCCCTGAAGCGATAACAGGTATACCTACCGCCTGGACAAGCTCTCTGGTTCTCTTAATATTTGGCCCCGTCATCATGCCATCTTTGGTTATGTCGGTGTATATTATTGCGGCAAGCGGCAGTTGTGCCGCCTGGGCTGCGAACTCCAGCAACTGCTGCGGGCTATCCTCCGTCCATCCATGAGTAGCGACCTTCGAGCCACGCGCGTCTAGGCCAAGCACAATCCGTCCCCTGAACTTCTCAGCCATCTCGGCGAACCAATCAAAGTCGCTTACAGCTTTGGTGCCGATTATTACCCTTTCAACACCAATTTCGAGCAGCTTTTCTATGGACGCCTCGTCACGTAATCCTCCCCCAACTTCAATTTTTAGTATATGCAGGTCAGATATGGCTGATATAGTGGCAGTATTGACAGGTTTACCTGCCTTGGCGCCATCCAGGTCGACAATATGCAGCCACTCTGCTCCGTCTGAATGAAACTGCCGGGCCTGAGCCGTAGGATCATCTCGGTAGATGATCTGCTGGTCATACTGGCCCTGAATAAGCCTGACGCACTTACCATCCCTCAAATCGATTGCAGGTATAACATACATCGTTACATATCCGAAAAGCTCTTGGTTAAATGATGGATAACGACCTGCCGGATTTTAATTTACAGCTTACTTTCCTTCAACACATATTGGCCGAATTCCGCCATTTTTCAGGTGAAAAACACTATGAGAATGCAAGCCGTTGGCAGTATTGGTGTCACTGCTATTAGTAGCTACCTACAGCCCAATTTGAAGCCTTCAGTCGGTCCAGCGCCACAAACAGTGGCCACAATTCAGAAAACTGAGTACTTTTCTTGACAAATCATGGTGAATTTTAGATAATGCTATTAGAGAATTCACATAATCGAAGGGGCAGGACAGCGCTATGCGTCTCGTTGTGAGACAAAAAGACGGTGATACAAAGGAGTTTCAGTTCACGGAGGGACCCATTCATATCGGCAGAGGGGTCGATAACCACGTTTTTTTACCCGAAAGAACGGTTTCAAAACGGCACGCCACGATAGCGTGTACAGAGGATGGCAAGTGGATAATTGAGGATTTGGATTCAGCCAACAAGACATTTCTAAACGATGCAGCTATCCACAAAGCTGAGGTCAAGAACGGCGATTGTATTCGCATAACCGAATTTTCTATTGAAGTCGATCTTGAGGAAGTTACTAGCGCCGAAGAGGCAGAACAATTGGAAGATACCCTTAATCTGGAAGCAGCCCTGACCACGCCTAAGCATGAAACCGTTGTGCGAAAGCCGGATGCAGGACACGCACCCGCGATGAGGCTTGCAGCCAGAAGACTGACGGACTTCTCACAGGCTACGGACATAATATCATCAGCTAATGCGTTGGAGGAACTGTTGCTCGCTGTATTGAATGTCACGTTGCAGCAGTTCAGCGCGTTTCATGTTTGGTGTGCTCTGAGAGAACAGCCGAGTGGACCTATGACATACCATGCGGGCAAAAGACGCGATGGCAGTACAGTCGAGTTGAGCCAGCTCAAGCTAGGTGAAAAAATCAATCAAGCAGTTGAAAAGGGACTTTCTATGGTCATGCCGCGAGTTGCAGCGGACTTGGAAGACACCGAGAGAATTCGCTCGGCAATGATTGCAGCCGTTGTGAGCCCATCCGGTTGTTATGGCGTCTTGTACGTTGACAATGCAATGGTGCACCAGCATTATAGCCTGAGCGATCTTGACTACTTGATGCTGCTTGCCATGCACACAGCGGCAATACTTAAAAGATTGCTGAAGTGAACGAAAAGGATTAGTGCTTACCACAACGAAGGGGCACGTCGAATTTCTACCATTCTCCTTTTGGCTTTACAATTACACGGCTTGCTGTTAGAATCCTTCCTAAGCTAATTATCTATCATTTGTGATTGAAGATTTCAACTAATTGGGGTCTAAGGCATAGAGTATGGCAGGCAAGATAGTTATTAACACCGAGCGATGTAAAGGTTGCGGCTTGTGTGTTATAGTATGTCCCAAGGACAGCATAGTCATCTCTAAAAAGTCCAACAAAAAGGGATATTTCCCAGCTCAGGCTACGGATTCCGGGTGTACAGGCTGCGCCATGTGCGCAATCATTTGCCCTGATGCTGTGATCGAGGTTTACCGTGACGATGACGCTGGCGAGATAGCGACGAAGTCTGGCAGCAAAAATACACCGGGATTAATTAAGGAGCAAGTGTGACGGACAGAGTGTTAATGTGTGGCAATGAAGCGCTCGCCGAAGCGGCAATCATTGCCGGCTGCGATGCCTACTTTGGCTATCCGATTACGCCGCAGAACGAAATCACCGCCTATATGTCCCGCAGGATGCCCGAAGAAGGGCGGGTGTTCGTGCAGAGTGAAAGCGAATTGGCAGCAATCAACATGGTATTTGGTGCTTCAGCCATCGGCAAAAGGGCTATGACAACCTCGTCGAGCCCTGGTATCAGCCTGATGCAGGAGGGAATAAGCTATCTATCGGGCGCGGAGCTTCCGTCGGTAGTGGTCAATGTGATGCGAGGCGGGCCTGGGCTTGGCAATATCGCACCGTCACAGGGGGATTATTTTCAGGCCACCCGTGGAGGCGGACACGGCGACTACAGGACAATTGTGCTTGGGCCCTCAAGTGTTCAAGAACTTGTTGATTGCATGCCGCTGGCTTTCGACCTAGCTGACCAGTATCGCATGACCGTTGTCGTTCTGGCAGATGGTATCCTGGGTCAGATGATGGAGCCGGTAGTACTGCAGAAAAAACCACGTCGAAAGTTGCCGACTAAGGATTGGGCTTTAACGGGAGCTAAAGGCAGAGCGCAAAACATCGTCCGCTCATTATGGCTCGACGAAGGCGCGTTGGAGCAACACAATTACAAACTACAGGCTAAATATGAGCAGATTCAGAGAAATGAAGTGCTCTGTGAGCAATATGAAATTGACGATGCCGAAATAGTGGTTTTAGCCTATGGTGTTGCTGCGAGAATTGTCCGCGGTGCAGTCAGTAAGGCAAGAACAGAAGGAATAAAAGTCGGCTGGATACGCCCCATCACGCTCTGGCCTTTCCCGATGGAGCAAATCAGTAAGGCTGCCGATGAGTTTCGGATACTCTTAGTTGTGGAGATGAACACCGGCCAGATGGTTGAAGATGTGAAGCTGGCAATTGCTGGCAAAGTACCGGTGCTTTTTTACGGCCGACCTGGCGGCGGCGTGCCAACCGTGGAAGAGATTCTCGATAAGATCAGACAAGTATCCATACCCGAAAAAAGCGAAGAACGAAAAGATTAAAATGCAAAACCAAAACTCAAAGCTTAAAATTAAACTGAAAGACAGAGCATACCAATATTCCATAAAAATAAATAACGCTCAGTTAGAATATTGCTCTGTTGAAAACCTAAAAAACTGTCATTCCGAGCGAGGCGAAGCCGAGTCGAGGAATCTGTTTTTTAATAGATTTCTCCACTCCGCCCCTTAGGGGATTCGGTCGAAATGACAACCGACCTTTTCAACAGAGCCTTAGAATATCTCTTAAATGAAACTAAAGAATTAGCAAATATATTGGGTTCAAGCATCTTAACTCTCAAAGGTAGAAATAAGTTTTGAAATTTAAATTATGGTTTTTCGCTTTTAGCTTTGAGTTTTAATCTTAGCAGGGCAGGAGCAATGGAGACAGTATTTAAGCGAACATCCACCCTTAAAGATTGCCCGACGCATTATTGTCCTGGTTGCGGACACGGCATTGCCCATCGGCTCATTGCTGAGGCAATCGATGAACTGGACATACGTGAAAGGACCATTGGCATTGCTCCGGTAGGGTGTGCGGTCTTGGCGTACGATTACCTTGATGTTGATATGGTTGAGGTTGCGCACGGCAGAGCACCGGCTGTCGCAACAGGGATGAAACGAACTAATCCTGACAAAATAATCTTTTCATATCAGGGCGACGGTGACCTTGCCGCCATCGGCACCGCCGAGATTATTCATGCCGCTCACAGAGCTGAGCAGATAACGGTCATTTTCATTAACAACGCGGTCTTTGGAATGACTGGCGGGCAAATGGCACCAACAACCGTTCTGGGACAGGTGACACAAACAACGCAACAGGGTCGAAAAGCTGCCAACCAGGGCTATCCACTGCAAGTATCTGAACTACTGGCAGTATTGCCGGGAGCGATCTATATTGAGCGCTGTGCGCTTAGCAGCGCAGCTCAAATCCGCAAGACCCAAAAGGCTATCAAGCATGCTTTCAAATTGCAGGCTGAAGGCACCCAAGGTCTTTCACTTGTTGAGGTGCTCAGTCCTTGTCCAACATATTGGCGGATGAAGCCAATAGATGCAATGGAGTGGATTGAAAATGAAATGACAAAGGTTTTTCCGCTGGGACAATTGAAGTAGCGTGAATGAGGGGATACGCATAAACGCGTACACGAGGCATGAGATGCAAGGTATGAGAGATAAACTTTACGAGGAGGTTGTTATCGCTGGGTGGGTTTGCTGATAGAACGTTCTCCAGCTTTGGCTGTACGCAGAGCAAGAAAGACCCTGCAATCTGTCACAAAATCCTACGTGTAGCTCCTTTCATAGCAAGTGTAGTCCTACGACACATCTCGAACAGTAGGATTATGCCCTTACAGAAATGGGGCAGCTCCCAGATATGGAAGGAACACTTCCAATTCGATGGAAATAGAAGCCTAACATATCTTTGATGTGCTCAGCATATCATTTATCTTGCTCTTTCTTCGACGGTTTGCTATCATAGCTATATATAAATGCGGTATATATTGGAGGGCCTTATCATGAGTGCATTTCATGTCTTCAAAGCACGGTGCCTTTATGTGGCAATTTTCGCGCTATTCGGCTCAACTGCTCTTGCGGTTGAATTTGCTGGTGGTACGGGCGAGCCGAACGATCCCTATTTAATCTCAACAGCCGAACAGTTGAAGTTAATAGGCAACAGTGATTATTACTTCAAATATTTCAAACTGATAGCAGATATTGATCTGGATCCGAATATACCAGGAGATGAGATTCTTAACGAATCGTTCATTTTTCAGTTTGCTGGAACTTTAGATGGCAATGGTTATAGCATCTCGAATATGGTAATTAAGGGTTCTCAGCGTACAAAGGTATTAGGGCTCATCGGCTTCTCGTATGGTGTCGTTAAAGATATCGAACTCCGAAATATCACAATCCTCGGCTTGAGTAGTAGTGTGGGAGCATTGGTTGGTGGTAATTACGGTTTGATATTACAGTGTAGTGTTACAGGAAGTATCAGTGGTGAATCAATGGTCGGAGGTTTAGTAGGCGTTAACTATGGTGGGCATGTCGTGGACTGTTCCGCGTTTTGCAATATCCAGGGTGTAGGAGGTGAAGTGGGAGGTTTGGTTGGGACGAATTATGACAATATTTCAGATTGCTACGCAATAGGTACTGTAACCGGAGAAAAGTCTTTGGGTGGCTTGATTGGTAATAACGATTCTTATGAAGCTGCGGTTTGTCGGTGTTACGCTGCATGTGAGATCATAGCAGACTCAAACAATTCAATAGGAGGTCTTATTGGAAAAAGCTCAGGACGGACCACGCACAGTTTCTGGGACATACAGGTAAGTGGTCAAAAAATTAGTGCCGGGGGTGTTGGGCTACCCACTGCAAAATTACAGGATTCTGGGACTTATTTAAGCGTCGGATGGGACTTTGCCGGTGAAACATCTCATGGTTTGGTAGATATTTGGACGATTACAGAACCTAATACCTATCCACAATTAACCAGATTGACTGATCAATACCCCATTACACAACTATCTGGTAGTGGGACCCCGGATGAACCCTATGAGATTAAAACGGCCCGGGATCTGGTGGCGATCAATAATTATGATATCAATGCTCACTATATACTTGTTGCGGATATTGACATGTCTGGTATGGTTTGGTCCACTGCCCCGATTTTTATCTTCAATGGGACCTTTAACGGCCAAGGTCATACGATTTCCAACCTTACTATTGAAGGGGGTAGTTGTCTGGGCCTTTTTGGTGAAATTATGACTCATGGAGTTGTAACTAATCTGACAATTCAAGATGCCTATATTATCGGTTATAACTATATCGGAGCCCTTGCAGGTGAGAGCTATGGGGACATGACGGATTGCCATATGACAGGGAATGTCACAGGAGTATACCTTGTCGGTGGTTTGTTTGGAGTAGCTAGGGGAGCAGTTATTTCCGATTGTACTGCTGATGCGGTTCTTTCAGGCAACGAAGCTGTAGATGAGCTTGGAGTATGGACCCCTGCATCTATTTGGTAGGAATGATCGTTCATTAACCCAAATATTTTTTACTAAAGTTGTTTGTGATTAAGTACTCTCCATTGTCTAAATTCCGAGGAGCAGTTACCCCCCGCCTGCGCTGGGGCAAGCTTGTCTTTTAAAAACGGCGATCCTCTTAAACGACGGCACCGTGCTATTTATTCGCACCGAAGAAGAACTATCTCAACTTCGATGGAAGTAGAGGCAAAAGATTTTAAGATCACGTTAAAAGGATAATTATTTAAATTATCCGGTTTTGTTAGCAAAAAAATCTGCTTTATTTCTTGCTGACGGATCACTATAAGTCCTAAAAGAATATGTCTATTACACCGTAAAGGTAATTTGCGCAATTATTCGCCGGCCACCTCACACTCACAGCTAAAAACCCTTGACTTTCACAACTTAATAAGGTATTCTATTATCATAATTCATTATGGGGGCTGTTAAGGTCAAAGTGGGAACGTATTAGAGATTCCCATGTCGACCGCACAAACTTTAATATCTGGTGATCTGTTGACGCAGAGTAAACATCTGGAGGTTTATGATCACCGGAATACACGGGAGGTGGTTGATGAAACGCAGTATTACAATTATCGCTGCTGTAACACTAGCCACGATTTTCACCATTGCTGGCGCAATTAAACCTGCCTACGGTGCAAATCGCGCTGTTGAGCTTCTCATACAGCAGAGTCCCACTAAGGGCGGCAACATAACACCAATTGCTGGTCTTCATCACTTTGCACTAGACTCCGAGGTCGCTATTACTGCGTTACCACAAACAGGCTACAAATTCGCTCACTGGCTCGGCGATGTTAGCGATCCTACAGCAATCAGCACCACAGTGCAACTCAATGGGTCTAAGGTGATTGTTGCGGTTTTCGAACCTGTTGAGTACGATTTTGTAGCGGGCGAAAAGGTCGTACGTACTGCAGGTGGCGGCGGTGGCGGTAGTCGTTTGTTTCCTGCCATTCCAGACTATAGTAGGCAGGGCTTCAGTGGAGGTGGCGGCGGCTCAGTTGTCCCAAAGACTAGTAGCTCCAGCGCACCAATCGAGTATACAGTATCCATACCCGAACCTGCTACAGTTTTGTTACTTAGCCTGGGGGTCCTGTTTGCCAAACGCACCGCCCGACCACGTGGCAAGCAAAAATGCAAAGATTAGAATAGTCTGCCGCTGTCCAACAGAAAAGTAACAGGGCCGTCGTTAACACTGCTCACACTCATATATTCGCCAAAGACACCTTTTTCAACTGCCACATCCTGCTGAGCAACTAACTGAGCTATTCTTTCGTAGAGTTCCTTGGCTGACTCCGGCTCCGCTGCCGCGTCGAAACTTGGCCGACGCCCTTTATGGCAATCGCCATGAAGGGTGAAATTGCTCACTATCAAGATGCTGCCCCCAATATCGAGCACGCTGCGATTCATTTTGCCGGCGTCGTCTGCAAAAATCCGCAGATTCACCAGCTTTTCAGCCATGAACTCGGCATCTTTAGCAGTGTCACCTTTGCCGACGCTAAGATAGACCAGCAATCCTTTATCGATTTGCCCAACCAGTTCGCTGTTTACATTCACTTGTGCCTGTAAAATCCGCTGTATGACTGCTCGCATGGTTGTCTTTTCCTTCTGTCTTAACGCCTGCCCAGATTCAAACAGACTCATGCCGTCTTGCATCGATCTTCTGGATGCCAAATCAGAACCACGGCGGAGAACTTGCTCGACGAATGTGCAGCTCATCAATAACGGCGTTGCCTTTGTGAGTGACAAGGTAGATCACTAACTCAGCGATTTCCTCCGGCCGCATGAGGTCCTCTTTCTTTATGTCGGGCCTGACTTTTTCCAGCAAATCTGTATCAACTCCGCCAGGGCAAAGCAAACGCACCTGCACATTTGAACCTTTCAATTCTTCTGCCAAAGAGATTGTCATCCCTCGAAGTGCGTGCTTCGACGCCGTGTAGGCGCTTTGGAGCGGATAGCCTTTCACACCTACAACCGATGCGATATTTAAGATGTATCCGACATCGGCCTTGGCAAGTAATGGCAGTGCCTCTCTACACAGTATAAACGGTGCACGGGTGTTAACAGCGAAGCATCGATCCCAATCTGCAGTTACTGTCTCCTGTAGCCTGGCTGAGTGAGTGACCCCAGCATTATTGACCAAAATATCCAGACGACCGAATTTGTTGGCAATAAATTCGACAAGTTTCTTAATAGAATTCTCTTCGGTTAAATCGGTAACATTTATCTCCGGCGTGGGACCCACCTTTGCAACTAACTGGGACGTCTTTTTGAGGTCTTCCAAAGAACGCGCTGCTAACACAACGGTTGCACCCTCACTAGCAAGAGCCACACTGATAGCTCGGCCGATTCCTCTACTTGCCCCCGTAACAACTGCCACCTTTCCGTCTAATCTATTGCCCATTGATATAGCTCTTTCAGAAGAATAACATAACATTATAATTGGAATTTGCTAAATGCAAAATACATCTTTGCCGAATCTATAAAGGTACCTTATCTTTGCTCGCTCAAAGCGTCTGTGTAGCAAGAAAAGGTCGGTTTTAATAAGCCTGAGGCTTATTAATATCGCATCTTGCTGTCTGGCTTTATTTTTGGTCTTATAATCCGTAAGAAATTTAAAAACTTGGGATTATGGAAGAATTTTGAGGTTACAAAGAGCAGTTTCAATTGACGAACCTTGGTGCACTGGCTACAATCTTGGGCCGTTTTAGCTTTATTGTCAGTGCGAGATATATAAGCTTCTTTCCTATTGAGTGTAAAGGAGAGCAAAAATGAGAATTACTGCTATAGCTTTGTTTGTCCTGGCCTTTATCGGAGGTGGCTGTGAATCTGAATACACATCAAGGAGAAGAGGCGATGCTGGTATTCCTAAGACATTTTTTGACAGAACTATAAGCTACACGGTTGATGCCGGGGCGAAAGAGTATATGTCCAAGTTGGAGAGCCTCTTAATCCATAGTGCGGAAGCGACAGCACCTATGCCGGATCGTCTAGTGCTGCCTCTTTACAGGGACGCAGATATGGACAGAAATCATCGGATCAGTGCTTCCGAAGCGGAGGTATTTTATCGCGAGTACGTCTTGAGGTTTGAAGATGCGCTCGGACGGACCGTCTACTGATTGGCTGGGCCAACAGCACCGGATAGAAAGAGCTTAGAGTGCTCGTTCGTAAGATGTTGGGCTAAAAGATATATCCTCGCCTTTTGTTTGCTAACATCCGGAGGAATTTTAGCTGGTTGCTTGAAGAAGGCTTTCAAGGAGCTTAGTATGGGATCGAGACTGATAGTTATCGGCGCTGCAGGGCGAATGGGTAAACGCATACTCGCATTGGCTGTCGAATCCGGACAGTTCGATATTGTTGGGGCCGTTGAAAGAAATGGTCATCCCGACCACGGCAAAGATGCAGGCCTGGTAGCGGGTATCGGCCCTATTGATGTGAAGATCAGCGACAACTTTCCGGGTAGTGCTGATGTTGCTATAGACTTTTCAACTCCACAAACGGCAGATAGAACGATTGACTTTTGCGGTGCCAACCGTATAGCACTCATTCTGGGTACCACAGGCTTAAGTGACCAGCAGCTACAAAAAATCAGAACCGCCTCGAAGAAGACGCCGATTATATACGGTACAAATATGAGCGTCGGAATGAACGTTCTATTCAATCTAGTAGGTAAGGTCGCAAAGATACTGGGCCAAGAGTACGATATTGAGATAGTTGAACAACACCATCGCTTCAAAAAAGATGCTCCAAGCGGCAGCGCTCTTACATTAGCTGAAAATATCTGCAAAACAACAGGCTGGGATTTCCCTGGAGCTCTTATTCACGGCAGAAGTGGAAAGAATGCGTTGCGCGAAAAAGCAACTATTGGGATGCACGCCATTCGAGCAGGTGACATCACAGGTGTACATTCAGTCATCTTTAGCACACCCGGAGAAACGGTTACACTCAATCACACTGCTCACAGCAGAGACACCTTCGCAGGTGGCGCTATACGAGCAGCAAAATGGCTGGTTGATAAAAAGCCGGATTTATATTCAATGGCCGACGTTCTGGGTAT
>Ga0307439_1000422_pt1 | contig 29852 bp, 23 predicted proteins | sample SalMarWE160490MG_FD_202142 | JGI IMG/M metagenome (GOLD analysis project Ga0307439, IMG submission 202142) | Salt marsh sediment microbial communities from the Plum Island Ecosystem LTER, Massachusetts, United States - WE1604-90 | ecosystem: Environmental > Aquatic > Marine > Intertidal zone >... | reverse complement strand
AATATCTATGCAATATAGCCAGCTGAATTTCAGGCCTCAGGATAAAAAACATTCCGTTTAAAGATGCAACAGAATGATTCGAATACGCTGTTTCTCCGAATAGCTGAATTCTGCCGGCAAGGTATTTATAATCCATCGATATTCCGGGTACTTCCCTTCCGGAAAAAGAATTCGTTTTGTACAAATACTCACTTTTCAACAAGGTTTTATCCATTCGCATGAAGTAACCGTTCAATCCCATCTTAAACCGATTGCCATTGTATTGGAAACTTGAACCGACAGTGGTTTGCTTTGCTGTTTTTTCCTTCCGAAGATCTGAGGGAATTCTGTGATACCCTGTTTCAACAACACCAGTAATACTATTGACTTCTGAAATTGAATCCGAAAGATTTGCGTCAATCCGTTTTTGTGAATAAAACCCATTCCATGTGAACCTCCCCGTTCCGAGAGTCATTGAAATTCCTCTTAAAAAATTGTTTTCATCAACTGACATATTTCCTTTTGTATCTGATGCCCTGCGCACAATACCGGAACTATAACCGGATTTGCCAAACGAATACCCATTCCATAGCAATACACCCTGTCCCCAATGAACAAGATAATCTCCAACTGTTATGTTTTTCAATGGTCCGATTTCATTGCCGTAAGATACATAAGCCGAATAAAAATCAAATCCCCCGGGATTGCTCCCTTTGAAAAACTCCTCTCCTGCATCTTTTTCCATAATCAAGCAGGTTTTGAAGAAATAGCCATAGGTTCCGCTATATCTAAAATATACCTTGTCCGGAGAGCCAAGATATCTGGACCTATCAGGATCTTTGAACAGGATTGAATCAGGAATTCTTTCAAATCCTTTTTGACTTTCAATTACCCGCTGGTATCTGGCAATAAATTGGTGTTTTGAATTTCTGAGCATTTTTTTCTCAATCCGAACCTTTTCATCCGGTTGATCAAAGATCACAAATGATTGCAACAGATCTGTGTCCTGCTGACGAATGCCAGGAAGATATAACAATTCGCTAATAGAATATATTATCCCGGTTTTCTCCCTGTAATCCAAGATTATGGCTATCTGAAAATCATTTAAGAATATCAGATCGGATAACTCTTCTGCAGTAGCAGAGTTTATGTTTATGGGATGATTCAAATAGTAACCAAGTTGATGAAACAGGGATGTTAAATCCAATTCCGTATCGGAATTGCCGGCTATGGTCTCAACAATATCTTCGAGATACTTCTGCTGCGAACTGTTTAACTCCTGTGCGTAGTTATTGTATACAATGTATATAAAGAAAGTTATCAGAACAAGTGTATGTATTCTTTTCCCTTTCATCTTACTTTATCTTATAACACATTGTACATGCCGAAGACAAACCCAATACAGCGTGGTATTCAAATCCCAGGTCAATAGTAAATTTTCGAAAAATAAATCCTGGCCCGAAAGAATAGGATATTGCAGTAGGATATTTCAGGCCGGCACGAACAATCAAATAGTGGGTAATATAATATTCAGCTCCCATGGAACAGGAAAAAGTGTTAAAATCGTTCCAATTGGTTTGTATTGCAAGCAAATAGTTTTGCTCCTCCGAATATGAGATTCCCAGATGCAAACCTGATGACAATTCTTCGCCTTCAAACCTTCCATAAGCCGATCCTGTAGGATTCTTCACATCTAATCCAATCCTCAAACCTTCCACCGGTATGGCAATTATACCTATTCGGCCGGTAATGGCTGATGCTCTTTCGCTGGATGTTTCTATGGCCTGCACATGATATGCAATATGAACACCCATAGAAAGCCAGTTTGCCAGTAGTTTTCCATACGCCAGACAGAATTGACTCTCGTTATAAAGCTCACCTCCATAATAACTAAACATGGGACTAATGACCCCATAGTCAGTCGGTATTGTTGATACAATAGCCTTAGTACTTAATTCCGATACAAAGAACCGGTTGTTATGATTTATCCCTACATCAAAAGATGAATACATACCCAGTCCTGCAGGATTGCTGATTCCCGACCATGTGTCAGAACATGTTACGTTGGAACCTGAAAGACTTAATTTTCTGGCATGAAACAAATTAATATCCTGCGGATAAGCAGAAATGGCATGAATCAAAAAGTGAAAAAATAAAATATATCTGAATTGCATGGAACAACAAAATTGCCTTATTACGCAGAAACGAATTTGTTGGCAAGAAACAAAAAGGTTTTTTAAATATCAAGAAAAAAACAGAATTCGTGGATCCGGGAGGAAAAAAAGTTCAATGCATCCAGATGTTTTTATTGAGTTTCAGATTGCATTACGGTCAATTCGTTTTATACTTATATTTCACCTCTTTGATGTCTTCATTGGCCTTAACAATTTTCTTTTTCAACCCTTCCTTAAACTCATTCAGACGTTGTGCAAGCACTTTGTCGGCAGTAGCGATGATCTGGGCAGCAAGAATTGCCGCATTTTGAGCTCCGTTAATTCCGACAGTTGCCACAGGTATGCCCGGAGGCATCTGAACAATGGCCAACAGTGCATCCAGTCCGTCCAGACTAACATTTATCGGTACGCCAATTACCGGTATCTTCGTCAGGGAAGCAATTACTCCGGGTAAATGAGCTGCCATACCGGCAGCTGCAATAATCACAAGAATGCCCCTTCCTTCGGCATTTTCAGCAAATTTCTCCACTTCTTCAGGAGTCCGGTGAGCAGAAAGCGCATTGATCTCAAAAGGGATTTTCATGTCATTCAGAAAATCGGCTGCTTTTTTCATAACCGGCAGATCGGATGTACTGCCCAGAATTATACTGACTTGTGGATCCATAGCAATCGCATTTTGCTTTTATAATAAATTATTCTATTTGAAAGTCCTGCCGGTTAATCACTCTATTTTCTTAATTTCGCAGGATGTTTCATTGGCAAATATAATGGAAACCGTAACAATACACGATAAGAAATTCTCTCAAAGCATAAGTGCAAAAAAAATCAGGACAGCCATTCTTCAGATGGCTGTGAGAATCAACAAAGATCTAGTCTCAAAAAATGTTGTGTTTGTTGGCATTCTGAATGGATCATTTTTATTTGCCGCTGATTTGCTAAGATTAATTCATTTTAACTGTCGTATTACTTTTGTCAAAACTTCCTCATACAGCGGTACTGATAATACAGGGAATGTAACTCACCTGATCGGATTGAACGAAGTAATAAAAGACAAAACAATTGTATTGATCGAAGATATAGTAGATTCAGGGAACACACTTGATTCAGTAATTAAGGATCTTGAAAAGCATAAACCCGCTGAAATAAAAATAGCCACCTTAGTATTTAAGCCTGATGCATACGAGTACAACAGAAAAATCGATTATATTGGATTTCGTATTCCCAATGCCTTTGTTATAGGTTACGGACTTGATTATGACGGATTTGGCAGAAATCTCGAAAACATCTATACTGAAATACAATAAATTTTAATCTCTAAATATAAATTTATTATGTTAAATATTGTTTTATTTGGCCCCCCCGGGGCAGGAAAAGGTACTCAGGCTGCCAAAATTCTTAAAAAATATCAATTGATCCATCTTTCAACAGGAGATATCTTACGATCGGAACTTGCATCACAAACAACACTCGGACTGGAAGCAAAAAAATACATGGACAAAGGGGAACTGGTACCTGATTCGGTAGTTATCGGGATGATTGAGAATAAAATTGACAGCAATGCAGGTGCAAAAGGATTTATTTTTGATGGCTTTCCAAGAACGACTGCTCAGGCTGAGGCTTTGGATGAAATGCTTGAAAAAAAAGGCGTTCCAATTACCATGATGCTGGCCCTGGAAGTTGAAAAGGAAGAATTGATCAAACGTCTTTTGCTGCGGGGAAAAGAATCAGGACGTGCAGACGACCAGGACAGATCCATTATTGAGAACAGGATCAAAGTATATAACAATGAAACTGCTCCTGTACAGGGATTTTATGAAGTCCAGGGAAAATATGAAGGAATACAGGGAATGGGTAGCATCGATGATATTTTTCACAGGCTAAGCACTGCTATTGATTCAAAGAAATAATTGCAATGCCAAATAGTAAACACCAATTTAAAAAGATCTTTTGCTTTGTGAAACTCTGTGTCTGCTTTGCTTTTCTCTGCCTTCGCGGACCATAGTCTGTTTCGGCAGACGAAGGTCTGTGTAACAGCTAATGATAGCTATACTACAAACCTGTCTGTGATCCGCGCCATGTGTCTGCGCCGGAATCGGCTTCTCATACTATTGTAAACCAGTTAAAATAATTCATTCTTTGCTAAACTAAAATGCCCGATTCAAATTTCATAGATTGTATAAAAATTTTCTGTCGCTCAGGAAAAGGAGGGTCAGGTTCTGTGCACCTGCGGAGAGAGAAATTTGTACCAAAAGGAGGTCCTGACGGAGGTAATGGCGGTCGCGGGGGACACATTTACCTGAAAGGCAATTATAATCTATGGACACTGCTTCATTTACGGTATATGAAACATGTATTTGCCGGAAATGGCGAATCGGGCGGAAAATCAATGAAAACCGGAGCAGACGGTACAAATGTTACCATAGAAGTTCCTCTCGGAACCATCGTACGCAATGAAGAAGACAATCAAATGATTGCTGAAATCACACAGCATGAGGAGGTGAAAATACTATTAAAAGGAGGACGCGGCGGATTTGGAAATGTGCATTTTAAATCGGCTACAAATCAGACTCCAAGGTATGCTCAACCGGGAGAAGAAGGCATTGAGGCAAACCTGATATTCGAACTGAAGATACTCGCTGATATTGGATTGGTTGGATTTCCGAATGCAGGAAAATCGACATTACTGTCTGTCATATCTCAGGCAAAACCCAAGATTGCTGATTACGAATTCACTACGCTTGAACCAAATATTGGTATTGTTCCATACAGAGAGAACAGATCTTTTGTCGTTTCTGATATTCCGGGGATAATTAAAGGTGCATCAGAAGGAAAGGGCCTGGGGCTCAGATTTCTCAGACACATTGAAAGAAATTCCGTGCTCCTTTTTCTTGTCCCTGCTGATAGCAAAGATATCCATAACGAATACAGAATATTATTAACAGAACTGGAACAATATAACCCGGAACTGCTCGACAAGAAACGCATACTGGCAATTACAAAATCAGATCTGCTGGATGATGAACTTATGGCAGAAATTGAAAATGACCTGCCTTCGGTTCCATACATATTTATTTCTTCCGTAGCACAGTGCAATCTTGATAAATTGAAAGATTTGCTTTGGAATCATCTTATATCTTAACATATGTTGGATCAACTGCTGAAACTGGATACTCATTTATTCTTATGGCTTAACAGCCATCATTCTCCTTTCTGGGATGATGTCATGTGGTTCATCTCGGGAAAAATAGAATGGCTCCCTTTGTATTTGGTGCTGATCGCTTTTATTATATATCGATTTCGCTGGAAAAGCATAACAATTCTGATTGCTGTAATACTTACCATTGCTCTGGCAGATCAACTGGCTGTTAAAGCCTTTAAGGAGGTATTTGAGAGATTACGGCCAACGCATAATCCTGAAATTCAACATTTGGTACATATAGTAAATGATTACAGGGGCGGAAGTTATGGTTTTGTTTCCAATCATGCTGCAAATAGCTTTTCATTAGCCATGTTTATCAGTTTGCTGTTTAAAAATCGCTATGTTACCATTTCAATTTTTTTCTGGGCTTTGCTCGTTTCTTACAGCAGAATCTATCTTGGCGTTCATTATCCGGGGGATATACTTGGAGGAGCAGTTTTGGGAATGGGGATCGGCTGTATGATTTTTTTCGGATATACAAAATTATCAGAACGATTCATGAACGGATCATTGTGCTTCGGTACCACCAAGGTATCAAAATAACTTAAGTTAGTTCAACTTACAGTTTTCAGCTCACTTTGTTCCTGGAAGCTGAGTATTATCCCGATACGCTTCGCTATCGGGATTCGTTCAACTTACATATTTCATTTCACTACGTTCATGAAATATGAGTTTCACGAAAAAAAAGAAGGCTGTAAATGGTTGACCGCCATTCATCACAGCCTTCATACTGCCAATAAAACTCAAAAAATTTTATTCAAAGCAACAACAGATTTTTTTGTTGGCAATAATAAAGGGCTTAGGCTGAATTTAGAAGGCCGAAATTGCTTATTTAGGGGTAAAAAATTAAATATAGGGGTGAAATTTTTAATTTAACCTGTTTAAAGTCTATTTATTAAAATGTCATTTTAATTCCTACATTTGTCTCCATACCTTAATTAACATCATGGATTTAAGCCATAAATTACCTGAATATCAGACAGAAAAAAGAAATATTATCCGATTGATATTCTTTACTGCTGCTTTTGCCCTTATTTTTATTAATATATATTCTCCGTTTGAATTAAGTTCCTGGATCACTACGGAAGCACCCAGCTGGTTAAAAATCGGGGACCTGAATCTATTGCTTTTCATCTCTTCCAGTTTTATAATTCTTACAGGTGTTCTGGTCGTTGTGATCAGCAGGATCATTATGTACCAGGTTACGAAAAGAAGAGGAAGAATCACAATTGCCCAATTTCTTGTTTGGATTGCTGTGGAAATTGTTAGCATGGCTATGTTTTATGCGCTTTATGAAAAGTTATTTCTTAGTGATCCACGATCCTTTTTTGATGCTTATAAAGTTTCTATTCAAAATACTGCCCTGGTTCTTTTGTTTCCCTATTCCATATTGTGGCTGTATTTTTCATGGATTGACAAGAACAAGCAATTGCAGAAACTTATAGATTCAGGTGAAATGGCTTTTGATTCGATGAATATGGTTACTTTCCGCGACGAAAAAGGAACTATGCGTCTGTCGATTAAACTGGCTGATTTGTTGTTTCTCCAAGCCTCCGACAATTATGTGACCATCGTTTACAATCACCAGGAAAAACAGGCCAAGTATCTTCTTCGTTCATCTCTTAAAATAATCCAGGAAGAATTGAAACACCTGCCTCTTATTCGATGTCACCGTTCCTACATGGTAAATTTCGAAAAAGTGAAAATCATACGTCGCGAAAAAGACGGATTGAAACTGGAACTGGAAACTCCGGTACCAACTGAAATACCGGTTTCCAAAACCTATGTTGAGGAAGTCTTTAAGGCTTTCGGTGAAAACATACATTAGATTGCGGATTGCGGATTTTGGAATGTTTATCAAAATGTTAACACCAATACGATACTATTTAGATTAAGAATTCGATACATAACTTAAGATGACCAAAGCAGAACTGCACAGACAAACAGTCCGAAATCAACCACCCAATCCGCAACCGATCCCGATTTTATCGGGAGAGCTCAGCGAAGCTAATCACAAATCCGAATTCCGCAATAAGATAAGCCTATGTCTGCTAAAACAAATATACTAAATGAACAAATCCACGTCACTTCTGCTGATGCGGATTTTACAAAAACACTAAGGCCAGGTGCGCTGATCAATATGCTCATCCAGATCGCCTGGCATCATGCCAATATCCTGGATTTCGGCACCGATCTTCTGCACAAAGAAAACCTGGTATGGGTGCTCTCACGAATTCACGTAAAAATAGATTATTTTCCTTTCTGGAATGAAGAATTGTTTTTTTCAACCTGGCCGAAAGGCATCAAAAGACTTTTTTACCTGAGAGATTTTGAAGTCTGCGATTCACAAAACAATATAGTTGCCAGAGCTACTTCAGAATGGCTGCTGATAGACAGTAAATCAAAAAGACCGAAACTAATTCATCCTGAAAACAATATATTTCAACAGAATAAAGACAAACACGCATTAACAAATGAAGTGCCGGTACTGGAAACCATTGATCCGGAAACGAACCGGTTCTCAAATACAGTAAAATACAGTGATCTTGATCTGAATCGGCACCTCACTACCACCCGTTATATTGACTGGATGACGGATACCTTTGATATTGAATTTCTCAGGAAACACAAATGCAAAGAGATCGTGGCTAATTTTCTCCGCGAGATCCCATATAACGAAACAGTGGATATTCTCCGGTCAGAAAGTAAGGATGCAACACATTATAATTTTGCTTTCAGAAAACCACAGGAAAGCAAAGACTTCTTCAGGGGAAAATTGTGTTTTTAAAAGTAAAAAGAATTTTTAAAAAATCGCATTTTTATACTTCTTTCATATTGAGCGTTCGCCTGCCATTCTTTGGAGGGTGGCTTCAACAATTCATGCTTTTCCATTACGCACCATACAATGCCATATCGCTGATTAATGTTTACAGATGGTGCGTTTTTTGTTGAATCATTTTTACCGTGGGTTTCACCCACGGCTATTGATATTAAAGCCCTTTGGGCTTTTGTTCCTCGCTTAGCAAGCAAAGAGAATAACAAGTAAAAAGACACCTTAAGAAAGGTGCCTTTTCATTCTAATTTATCTTATTTAAGTCTGTTTACTGCACAACCAGCCTCTGAGTATATGTTTTCCGGTTATTATTCCCTGTATGTACAGTGACAAAATACAAACCGGAATTCAGATAACTTACATCCAATGAAATCTCATTTTGTCCGGCAGGTATTGATCCGAAATTCTTTTCCAACACTTTTTGTCCGTTAGCTGTAAAAATCTCTATGTTCAAATGCGAAGCCTGCAAATCAAAACAGATACTTATTTCATCAAGGCAGGGATTCGGGTAAACCGAGAACCTTTCGGAAACCTCAGCATCCCTGAAGCTGTTTATGCCTTCCCAGATCTTTACCAGTTCAATACCATTCCCTGTACCCAGATTACGTGAATATTGCATGCTGGTGGTATTGTTCCAGTGCTCGTGAACCCCCAGGCTGGGAATCGGAGATCCTGTCTGATCGGGATCATAGGTGATGCCATCGGGCCACCAGTCAGAACTAGCTGCCTGATGCAGGTAGTCGTCAACACCATCATATTGAACAAAAGTCCATCGATCGGGATACGGATCATCCCAGTCAGGATCATCATCTGCTGTTTCAATTGTAAATTCTTTTTGCAGAATATCCAGGCATACGGATTCAATAGCTACAGGATCTAAAGAAAACAAAACTGAAGAAGACCAATCGTTGTTCCAGGGATAGGATTGAAATTTCTGTGGCATCTGATGTTCATATGACGTAGACCATAGTGCATCCATAAAATATAACAGGGTCTTTCCTCCCATGTATTGACTGCCCATGATATCAACCAGAACCCTGTACATGTTATATTCATCACGCAATGGATCATTATCCGGTTTCATTAATCCTTTATGCAGTTCCCATGAATGGCCGGCAGTATTTGATCCGAAATGATTTTTTGCAAAATATGTGGTGCCTGCCCACCGGTGTCCTTTCATAGTGGGAATATTCAGCAAATAGTCCGCCTCCATCATTTCAACATACAGCTTATGACTGTTCAGCTCGGTTATCACGGTACCTCCATCGGAATAGGTGATTCCTGTTTGTGCACTTGCTGTTAAATTGTACCGGTTATTCAATCCCCAGGAAGTAACGTATTTGACATTGGGGAATTCCCCGTGCAACACATTATAAATATGATTGTAAATATCACACATCGGATCGCCCACGTAAATATTTGCCTGAGGCACTCCCGCTTCGTTTACCAGTTGCCTTAACATAGCAAGAATAGTCTGAGGGGAAGTATCATACTCGATGTTTCCCCAAAAATCTCCGCTTACCGGTGCACCACCGTGTGCCGTAACTGCATTGATCTTGATAAATATAGTCTCACTATCATCGTATCCGACATCCCCTTTCCCGTGGTGGTTGTTAAAATACCGGAAAATAGCATCCCACGCATTGGCATGTGTTTCTTCACCTGTTAATGAAAGCAGTCCATCTGAAAACATCTGATCAACTAAAGCCTGGCTGCAGTTTTTATCCAGCCAGTAAGCATCGTCATTGTCTTCGTTGGTACAGTTTTCGTTGGTTGCATTTTCATTGTAGACCCAGACAACCCTTCCGGGAAAAATTCCCTTTGCCTCGCCAATAGGAACATTCGGCCCCAAAGGATCGGAAAATTTTTCCGTTACCGGACTGTAAGCTTCTGCACGTGATGTATTGTTTATTATAGTCAGTGTGCCCAGTGCAGCCACGATAATAAGTACAGATGCGGCATACCAGAATTGCCTTGTCCTGATCTTGTTCATCGCTTTCCTGAAAAATACCACCGATCCTGCCAGCGAAAACAGGTAAATGACAAAGGAAGATGCAATGGGAGCGGTTGCCTTCATACAGGGGTACGTTGCCCTGCTGGGTTTCGGTATTACACGGATCAGAAACCAGATCAACGATGCAATGCCTGTAATAATAAAGAGGATCTTAAACAGAATTCCGGGTTTTTTCAAACCCTCTGCCAATCGTTTATTATCGCGATTTTGTGTGAAAATAGTTGTGGATTTCATAGCGCTGTTTTTTCTCTACCTTAATTGTTATGGATTACTAATATAGTAAATGATATCCTGAAGTTACTGGAATCGGTCCAATTTAAAAAAATTAATGGGGCTGTTTAAAAAGCAAATAATACTTCATAAAAATAATTAATATTACTTTGTGTAACTTAGCGTCTTCTTTGTGAATCGCTGTTTTACAGCAATATAAGCTATACCGCAAAGTTGCACAAAGTAAACACAAAGCCACACAAAGACTTTTTAGACAGCCCCTCAAAATCATCAGAATGATCTATTCTCCTATTTTTTATTAAATGGGAACCTGAAATTCAACTTTGTCAAGCCAGAAAGAACCTTCGGCAACTTTGCCTTCCAATCCGGCATTAATAAATATCAGGACTTTTGCAATTCGGTTCAGATCTATCTCATCAGAGCGGCTGGTGGTAGATCCAAGGTGATCTGTCAAGTCAAAAGTATACGTCTGCAAGGTGTTATCCTTTATAATCTCTTCTTCGGAAAGGATCATCGGATCTATATCATTCCGATGACCAAACTGATCTTCAAGCATGATCATCAGGCTGAGTGAATTTGAGTTCTCATTGGCAATGATCTCTATTGAAAAAAGAGTATTCCCTGACAGGTTGTGTACATTGTTGAATTCAAATTCAATGTGAGGCATCTCCATGGGATTGTTCACACTATAGTCGATCCGTGTTAGTCCACCATGAACGGATATTCCCGGATCATCCTTTTTACAGGATGTAATCAGGATAAAACACACCAATACAAGTATTTTCAGACTATTCTTCATAATTCATTTCAATTGTATTGCCATTTCCTTCATTGATCTTCCATGTCCCGATCTCGTTTTCATCTCCCCGGATAATTAATGAATTTCCGGGTGTTGAGATCACCCTTACATCGTAAGTACTGGTATATGACACAGAATTATACGTTTGAACTACCGAAATCGTTCCGGCAACCTCCCCCCAGGTAACTGTAACTTCAGAAGTACCCTGACCATCCGTAACGGTAACTCCCTCGGGAAATAACCACTGGTATTCTGCCCCGGGAAATTCAGCAATGGAATAAGTAATGTTGTCCTCAAATGCATCTACCTGTGACGGACCGTTGATTTGATGCTGCTGAAATTTCTGGTACACCCGCACATAGTCCACCTCCAGTGTCTGAGGAAAGATCTCGTCATCAATGCCTTTAATACCTCCCCAGTTACCTCCTATGGCTATATTCAGGAGCAAATGAAAGCGTTTGTCGTATGGCCAGCGTTCATATCCCGTATGGTAGTTCGGATAAGAAAAAAATCGTTCTTCGTCTGCAATGAAATGAATGGTGTCTTCTGTCCATTCGATGGCATACACATGGAATGCTTCATGCACGTCGGGAATATAAATACTTCCTCCCTTTTGCGTGCCATCCATCCCGTTATAGGCTTCCGTATGAATTGTACCATGTACATTCCCCATGTCAAACCCCACATGTTCCATAATATCAATCTCTCCGCTTGCAGGCCATCCGCCATATTCCCAATCGGTTGACAGCATCCAGATAGCAGGCCATGTTCCGGTACCATAGGGTAGTTTGGCCCTGATCTCAACCCTGGCATACAGCCAGTCACCTTTGTTCCTGGTAGCCAGGCGTGCCGATGTATATTCATTGCTTCCATACGTCTCTTTCAATGCTGTGATGATCAATTTGCCATCTTCAACCTTAGCATTTTCCAACCTGTTGGTATAATACTGGGCTTCGTTATTCCCCCAGCCGTCGCCCCCGATGTCAAAACTCCATTTGGAATTGTCAGGTGTTCCTGTATAATCAAATTCTTCTGACCAAACCAGGTGAGTATAGGACCCCTGACCTTTAACAGGTTGTAATGGAACTAAACCAATCAGTATGCAAAATAATACGAAGTTTATAATTCTCATTGATCTGACTCTTTATTTTGCCAATACTTCAAAATCATCAAAATAGAAGGTGCCGTCTTCCGTATGTCCTTCATCTCCAAACTGAATAACAATTTTATTATAATATTCAGACATTCTTTCTGCCGGAACCGAAATGCTGGTGAAATCAAATGTTAATTCTGTCCATGTATCCAGTAGCACATCCTCCTGAATTACTTCTGCCTGCGTTTGCCATGCATTGCCAGCCTCCTGCCATCTCTGGAATTTCACAGCAGCTTTCTGTTTCAGGCCTTCTGCCGTGTAAGTATTCGATGAAGGAAAATACACTTTCATCCGAACCTTATCATGTGTATTTAAATCGATGGTAAAATCCAGTTCCATGGATGCATTTGAGTATTCCCATGCGCCTTTTTTGTATTCATAAACAGTGGCACTTACATTAATTCCTTCCTGGAACGGATTTGCAAATTCATCATCTCCGCTTCCTCCTCCGCCTTCAGCCTGAAACAGCCACAGGATGTCGGCATCCGTTTCAAAATCATCGGTCAGCTGACTAACCGAAGTTGCAGGAGATAAATTTTCATTTACATTTGGGTCAACAGCATCAGGATGATCATAGCCTTCCGTCATAAAAAGGAACTGCCACAATACATTGTTTATGATCACGGATAAAGTCAGTTCATTTTCTGTCAACTCTTCAATCTTGTATTCCGAAACTCCCAAATAATAACTCATAAATCCTCCGCCCGTAAAGCTCAGATAATCTCCATCCGCACGTTCTTCAATTGCCCAGCTGAATGTTTCTTCGCTCACATCATAATATACAGGAGTATCTTCAGTACCCTCCACTCCAAACTCACCAAGGTAATCGACATTAACATATGTGGTATCATTGTTTTCAAGCACAAATTCATAATTCACTGCTTTGAATATCATCAGATCATCATACAAATTGAACGCTGCTTTTTCATTTGATGCAGCGCCCCACCACCATTGCCACGGGTCATACTGCCCTTTCATCATATGCTGAGGGACATACCGTGCCCATACCCAGGTTTTCCCATTTGCCGCGTCGGCACCTCCGCACAATAAGATTTCTTTTTCAGTAAGTTCAATCAATGACGGATCCGATTGCGTAATTACCACACTTTCGGTGGCAACCAACTCCCCCGATGAGGTAAATACAGACAAACTAACATTGTAGGTTCCTGCAAAAGGATAAGCAATTGTATCGATATCCTGATCGCTTGTTTTTCCGTTCCCGAAATCCCAAGATGCAATACCTTCACCAATATGATTGTGAGAGAATATAACAATGTTGGGATTTAAAAAAGTAGTACTGATCTCCAGTGGCTGATCTCCCGAGCCATTGTCATCTTTCTTGCAACCATATGCCAATACTATGGCAAAAATTGTCAAACCCGCAAAAATCTTGTTTTTTTTCATAATAGTATACGTTTATATTTTTCACTAATTGTATCCTTCATTCTGATTCAGGGAGAAATTGCTTATCTGTATTTCCTGCGCAGGAATCGGAAGCAATCCCCCGGTTACTGTATTAAACTCTATATAAAACGGATATTCACTGTCTGTATCGCTCAGTTCATCATCCGCAAAATCCATACCTCTCCTGAGAACATCCCAGTAACGATGTCCTTCCCCTGTAAGTTCAAGTCTTCTTTCAAGATAAATATATTCCAGTCCGCTGTTATCAGCTGTTAAAACAGGAGGAATATGTCCTGTGCCGAATGCTCTCAGCCTCACCCTGTTATAGTATTCCTGTGCTTTGGGTACATTGCCGTTCAGCAGTTGCAGTTCAGCGCCCATAAGCAAAACATCGGCAAAACGGATCACGGGATAATTGTTTGGATAAAGTAATTCCCTGTCGCCAACCGTGGCATTGTGTTCTTTTAACGCTGTAAATTTTTTGTTGTAATACCCGGTATGCTGAAAACCTTCAACATAGGTAACACCCTCCAGATCAAGAGAATCAGCAAATATGACCGAAGCCGTCAGCCTTTTATCACCCGGGTCGAATGCCGAGACCAGTTCGGGAGTGACCGTGGCAAAACTCCAGCCGGGGGCATAAATTGAGTTATCGGACACATCACGAATGCCGTATAATATGACAGCCTGATTGCCTTCTGTACCTATACGCCACCCCCAGTCTCCACCCTGATAATCGCCATACTGAATTTCAAAGACGGATTCAATGTTGTTCTCATTACTAACCAGGAAAAGGTCAGCAAAATTGGTTTCCAGATCATAAAACCCGCTTTCAATGATATCATCGGCAAGATCAACCGTATAGGAAAGATTGATTAACGTTCCGTTTTCGGTTTGCATTTCGGGTTTTTCCGAATAATATCCTGAATAAAAAAGGTATACTTTTACCAATTCTGCTTCCGCAGCAAATTTAGTTATCCGCCCTTTTTCTTCATCAGGAACAGATTCAGGCAACACCATCATGGCATTTTCAAGATCGGATGCAATCTGACTGAATACAGTTTCAGGCTCTGCCTGGGGTTGTGTATTCTCACTTGGCTTCAAAACACGAAGGATAAGCGGAACATTGCCGAATAAACGAACCAGATCAAAATAATAATATGCCCTGAGGAAACTGACTTCTGCTATCATACGTTCTTTTAATCCTTCGGTCTCAAATTCAATTTCATCAATTTTTTCAAGCAGTAAGTTGCACCTGTAGATCCCAAAATAATTCCTGTTCCACATGCCCTGCAATTCCCCGGTATTAGGATCTGCTTCGAAAAAGTCCATTTTCACTAAATTGGGAACATCGTTTGCATTTGCTCCTCCGGCATACGCATCATCAGACAGGATATCGGAAATGGTCTCAAAAGGATGATTCCCTATCATAGCTCCCCAGCCCAAAGGATCGTAAGCCGAAACAAGCGCCTGCATTGCATCTGCTTCTGTCTGGTAAAAATTTGTTTCCAGGCGATCACTCAATGGTTCTCTGTCCAGAAAATCCTCGCACGAAGAAAACAGGGCAATTATTCCGATAAAAAGGATACAGACTTTCAAATTTTGCGTCTTCATCATTGCCTTCTTTAAAAATTAATATTTGCTCCCACCATTACTGTCCATGCCTGTGGATAAACTCCCCTGTCAATCCCAACATCAAGCGGGTTGCTTCTAACATTGTCTTCTCTTGGCTTTGCTCCCACTTCCGGATCAAATCCCTTGTATTTGGTGAATGTCAGTATATTCTGGGCTGCAAACCAGATCCTGGCTTTTTTCACAATAAGCACCTTTCCGAACTGAATTGGAAAACTGTAACCCAACTGGATATTTTTCAGCCTCAAGTAGGATGCATCATACACAAAATAATCAGATGGTTTTGACAGGTTGCCATTCTGATCATTTAAAGTCACCCTGGGATAATCATCGGTTGATCCTTCTCCCAGCCACCGGTTCCACATTTCCGAATCATAATTTGCCATATTCAGATCATTTCTTCTTACCCCATAAAACAATTGATGCCCGAAAGCTCCCTGGAAGAAAATGTTCAGGTCAAATCGTTTGTACTCTGCTCCAAGATTAAGGCCCATGAAAACATCAGGATTCGGATTTCCGATCATTACCCGGTCTTCATCTGTTATCTGTCCGTCGCCATTATTGTCTCTGAACTTAAAATCACCCGGACGGGCAAGCGGTTGTATCAGGTTCCCGTCTACATTGTAAGCGTTGATCTCTTCATAGTTTTGAAATACTCCTTCAACCTCATATCCCCAGAAATACGCTATCGGGTATCCCTCCTCTGCCCTGCAAACATCAGTCATGGTAGTTCCTACTCCTGCACCATGTATGATCCCTTCAGCATTGCCTATATAAGTGACTTTGTTTTTGTTGTATGACATATTGTAGCTGATGTTATAATTGAAATCGCCTGCATGATTCTTATACCCCAGTTCCAGTTCAACACCTCTGTTTACTACATCGCCGGCATTCACTGTAGGAGGATAATTCCCAATATACCCGGGAATAGGAGCCTCAACGAGTAGTCCTTTTGTTTTCTTGTTGTACCAGTCGAATGTGAAGCTGAGTTTGTTCTTAAAAAAACGAAAATCGATACCTGCATTGATTTGTTCTGAAGTTTCCCACTTGATCTCAGGATTATCAATATTTGCCGGTTGGGCTCCGTTTACCAGTACTGACGGCTCGCCCCAATAGTAATTGCTGTTTGAAACGATTAAGGAAGTGTATTTGTAATCACCAATTTCCTGGTTGCCATTTTGACCCCAGCTCACTCTCAGTTTTGTAAAATTGATAAACTCTGCCGATGGAAAGAAAAAATTTTCTTCACTCAGTACCCACCCCACTGAAACGGAAGGGAACAATGCAAAACGATTTTCGGGTCCAAACTTTGATGAACCATCGAGTCGTAAAGTTCCTGTAAATAAATATGTATTAGCAAAGGAATAATGTACCTGACCAAAATATGACATCAGCGCTGAATGCCAGGCACCTCCTCCGGCTCTTTCAGAATCAGGATTTTTTGCCATATCGATGTATGCCTGACCGGGATTGTTGGTTAACAATCCTTCTTTGCTGCCACTGAGATTCTCTCCTTTATGTTCCATCATACTCATACCTGCCAATGCGGTAATAGTATGTTCGTTAAAACTTTTGAAGTAAGAGATAATGTTTTCCCAATTCCATGTATAATACCTGTTCATTCTTTTCCCAACGCTGCTAATTTCATTTCTTACAGAAGAATTTAAACGGTATTCAGGCTGGTAGTTATCATCAACATCATATGCAAAGTCAACACCAAGACCCGATTTCAGTTTGAAATCTTTAAACAGTTCCAGCTCACCATAAACATTGCCGATGATCTTGTCAATTTTATACTTTCCATAAATGATGTCAAGTTGTGCAACCGGATTGACTACTTCCTGGGCAATATAGGGAGATTCACCCCAGGAGCCATCTTCATTCTTAACAGGCGTTACGGGATCAATATTCAGGGCACTTGAAAGAGGCTGCCCAAATTCAAGGTTTGGCTCTATTCCTCTTTTTTTTATTTGGGAGTAATAGATCCGGGCACCATAAGAAAATTTCCCATAACTCTGATCTGTATTTAAGCGAAAGGAATAGCGTTCAAAATTTGACTTGCCTTCACCAACAATACCATCCTGGTTAAAATAAGAAAAAGATGATGAATAGGTAGCCTGATCACTGCCACCTGAAACGGTCAGCGAATGTTCCTGGATCGGAGCATTCCTGTAAAATATTTCCTCCTGCCAGTCGGTTCCCATACCCAGTGAATCCGGGTCATCAAATATTCTTGGTCTTCCTGCATTGTTGGCTGCCTCATTCATTAATATCCCATAATCCTTAGCATTTAACAGATCAAGTTTTTTGATCGGGTTTTGAATACCATAATACATATTGTAGCTAACCTGCATTTTCCCTTTCTGCCCGCTTTTTGTCTGAATCAGGACCACTCCGTTTGCACCCCTTGCTCCGTAAATGCTTGCAGAGGCTGCATCTTTCAGAATTTCAATTGATTCAATGTCAGAAGGATTCAGATAATCAATACTACCCGTTTGAAATCCATCAACAATATATAAAGGATCAGGATTCCCGGTAGTCCCTGTTCCTCTCACCCTCACTGTCAAAGGTTCACCGGGCTGACCCGATGAGGAAGTAACCTGTACTCCGGCAACTTTTCCCTGCAATGCTTGCTCAACACGCAGATTAGATGTCTTCTCAATATCCTCACTCTTCACAGATGCAATGGCTCCTGTCACAACACTTTTTTTCTGGTACCCATAGCCAATTAATACAAGCTCATCCAATTCTATTGATAAAGTTTTTAACGAAATATTCAGCGAGCTTTCCCCATTAAATACCAATTTCTTTTCTTCCATGCCCACGAATGAAAAGAACAGGCTATCGCCCACAGAAGCAACAATTGAATAATGTCCATCCAAATCTGTCACCGTACCCTGAGTTGTGGATTTATTGTAAATATTAACACCAGGCAGAGATGTACCATCTGCCTCTGACGTTATTGTCCCTTCTACAGTCTGCTGCCCGATTATTTGGCCCGCCAACATCATTGCCGTTATAAAGAACAGTATCCTTTTCATAATAAAGTATTTTATCAGGTATTACTAATGATGAGGGGATTGCAATGTACGTATGAAAATAAATTTATACAAGAAAAACACCTCATCAAAACATCAACATGAGAATTTTAACACCTATACAAATACACAACAAAAAAACAATAAAAAGTTTTTAAGAAGCTTTTGTTCAATAGAATAAATAAATTTGTATTTCATACTTTTGTGAACACTTCACACATCATTCTTTTCTAATGATTATATCATGTCATACTATTAAGTTACTAAATTTATCAGACATTATGAAACTGATCTATTGAATTTGATGCCAGTAAACCGAATAAAATATATCCTGATCATTATCATCGCTTGTATCTCTCTTCATAAGGCTTTTGCTTCAATTATCGGGGTGCCAAACATCAAAAACCATCTTAAGGAAGAATACAAAGCTGGCAATCAGAACTGGGCCATTGAGCAGGACGCATTGGGTGTGATGTATTTTGCCAACAACAACGGAGTATTAATCTATGATGGCACCAATTGGGTAAATGTCCCCGTGCCAAACAACTCAGTTGTTCGCTGTTTGAAATTTAATGCTGAAAATAAATTGCTTGTTGGTGCTTTCAATGAAATTGGTACAATTGAAAGGGATTCATTGGGAGAATATAAATATACTTCCTGGGTTTTTAAGATCCCCCGGAAAGAACGTCAGTTTGCCGATATCTGGAAAATTCACACTTACGGTAAAAAAATGTATTTCCAGTCCTATTCTTATGTTTTCATTTTTGATGAAAATGAAAATCTTGTAAGTACATACAAATCTGATAACAGACTGGCCTTTTCATTCCTGGTTAAAGACAAAATTATTGTACAGGATAAATTGGCAGGATTGCTCGAAATCAAAAATCTGGAATTCATTTCTCTTGATAACATTGGAATCCCTGAGGGATTGGAAATCTGGGAAATCATTACCGGAGAGCATGGTGAATGGCTTTTATTTACACAGCAGAAGGGCATTTTTATTTGGGATAATAAGGGATTCATGCCCTGGAATTCAGAATTAAACAACTACCTGAAGAAAAACGATTTTTATTGTCTTACAGAAGGTAACGATTTGCTATATGTCGGAACAATTCAAAAAGGATTGATCATTGCAGATAAAACAGGAAATATCCTCAAAGTGATTGACAGAAACAGCGGACTTCAAAATAATACCATTCTCTCCTCCATGATAGATAAAGAAAAAAACCTCTGGCTGGGATTAGACAATGGCATTGATTTCATCGAACTGAATTCAAATGTTCAATACATCGGACGTAATGGGAGTTATGGCTCAGGATACTGTTCGGCTATATGGGAAAATAATATCTATCTGGGAACAAATCAGGGAGTATTTAAAACCTCAACTCACACACAAGATAATGTTGAACTGCTAAATAACTTGAAGGGACAGGTTTGGGGTTTCTGGAAGGATGAAGATCAATTGCTCTGCGCCCACCATAAAGGCATTTATTCAATACGGGAGAACAGAGTACAGGAAATCAAGTTATTGCTGGGATGCTGGATATTTATGCCTTTGCCCTGGGATCCAAATACCCTGGTCGTTGGAACCTATAATGGCATCGGATTGCTTAAAAAAACAGGGAATGATTATCATTTTGAAAAAATGATTGAGGGTTTTAGTGAATCATCAAGGGTAATGTTTTTTGACAAAGCAGAAAATCTTTGGATAAGTCACGGATACAAAGGATTATTTAAAATAAAGCTGAACAAAACAAATCCTGATATCGAATCGGTAGATTTTTATGGAACCGAAAAAGGATTGCCCTCGCTTTCAAACAATGAAATCTTCTATATCAGAGATGAAATGATTATCAGCACAATCGACGGAATGTATCAGTACGATGAAAAAACAGACAGTATTATTCCATATGCACTGTGGAATTACTTCCTGGGAAGTCCTGACAGAGTTACAAAAATGTTTGAGTTGAACAAGAATAATATATACATCTTTCAGAAGGGAATTCTCGGAAAACTGGAAATTTTAAATGATTCGCTTTTTATGTACAACAGGCAAATAGTACCTTTCCTGGAAAACCAGTTTATCGAAGCATTTGAAAACATACTTTTCATTAATGAAAATACACTTCTGGTAGGGATAGAGGACGGATTTACCATGATTGACCTGAATAAAGAACAAAAGCATGAATTTAATCTGCCATTCCTCTTTACTCGCTTGGAATGCTTCGCTTCTCATAAATTTGAGGATTATTTTGAGCCTCTTTTATTTGACACGTATTCCGAACCAATTAATATCACTGAAAAAATCACTTATAAGTATAACAATATTCGTGTCGGTTTTTCTGTCCCTTTGTATAATACAGCAAAAAATATTTTATTTAGTTTTGATTTGAATGAAACACACTGGGAAGGACAACCAAATCAAAAGGAGCTAATTCTGACAAATTTACATGAAGGAAGATACACCTTAAAAATAAATCTTTTTGATACAAAGACCGGACAAAAGTTAACACGTTCCATCCTGTTTGTTATATATCCTCCATGGTACAGACAATGGTATTTTTATGCACTTGCCGGAATTGTATTTCTTTCGATTGCCCTGATGAGTTATTTGATCATTAAACGAAGAATTGACAGGGAAAGAAGAAGAGAATTAATTGCACAGAAAAGAAAAATGATACAACGTGAGATTAGCCTGAAACAAAAAAGTGCTCTTGCTGAAAAAGAATTAATTAAAATGAGAAATGAGAAATTGCAAACGGAAGTAATTCACAAAAGCAAAGAGCTTGCCAATTCTACAATGAATATTATTCATAAAAATCAAACCCTTACTGATTTGAAGAATGAAATGATGGAAATGTCTGATAATCAATCAGGAATTGATACATCAGAAATTAAATCCCTTATCAAGAAAATAGACATTGAACTGGAAGACAAACAAAACTGGAGTGTATTTGAAACTCATTTTGATCGTGTTCATGAAAATTTTTTCCAGCGTTTGCGCGAAAAACATGAAGAGCTTTCTCCAAAAGATCTGCGAATGTGTGCATTTTTAAAAATGAATTTGTCTTCAAAAGAAATTGCCCCTCTGCAAAATATATCCATCCGAAGTGTTGAGATCAGCCGCTACAGATTGCGCAGAAAACTTAAAATACCTCATGAACAAAATCTGACGGATTATATCATGAATATTTGATTCTTTTAATTCTGCCGACCGTATTTTAACCAGATTGAATGTTCCTTAAGAAATACTCCGTTTATATTTTTACCCGGAGCAATCATCAACATGGTATCTCCCAGAATTTTACAATATCTTTTTTCGTAACTCTCTGATAAATTTGGATTTAAAGCCGAATATATTTGAATCCCAACAGTATCTCTGAACAACTTGTATTTACCGAAAAGTGCATATCCTGATAAAAAAGCTATACGAATTTCAGCATTACTGCAAAAAAAAGGGTCATTAAAACGCATTTTTGGACGGGTTGCATCGTAATACTGAATTGAAAAATTATTTTCATTATCAAAATATGCAAAACCTTTTACTTTTTTATCAAAGGGATATTGAAAACGCCCTTCAGAATCTTCACCTTTTAAAGAAACCAGATTCCACGATCCGACAATTTTAGGAGCGATCTCAATTTTTCTGGGAGCCTTTTTAAAAGGATATTCAATGCAGGAAACGAATAGTATTGAAGCCAGGAAATAAAAAATAATGTATCGCATATTGATTTGGGTTTGTAGTTTGCATCTCTAAATTACAAAAAAAACATACAACCTGAATGAGGAAAGTTATTCATCAGAGTTTCCGGGTTTTGAGTTTAAAACTTGATTTCCAACTGTTGTGCTTCATATTCTTCAGAGTTATCAAAATTTGAAAGGGTAAGTCCCAACAACCTTACTCCTTTGTTTTTATAATCTATTGCCAGTGCAAGATCTAAAGCTACTTTATGAATGGATTCCCTCGTATATGCATCATGCTGACTTTTGCTGCGTGTAATTTGTTCAAAGTCTTCAAATTTTACCTTAAGAGTTAAGGTCCGACCCCTGGCTTCACTTTTTTCCATACGTCTTATCAATTCACTTTCGATATTTTTTAACTCATACAAAATTTCCTGCAAACTAACCAGGTCCTGATCATACGTTTGTTCAGTTCCGACAGATTTACGAATACGATTTGGGTCAACAGGACGTTCATCAATTGCCCGACTAATGTTATAGTAAAAATTACCAGCCTTACCAAACAACTCGACTAATTTCTCAAGTGGAAATGCTTTCAAATCTTTTCCGGTCAAAATGCCCAGTTTACGCATTTTCTCAGCAGTAACCCTACCAATTCCAAAAAATTTCTCCACAGGTAACTTCTCAACAAAACTTTCTGCTTCGTGTGGTTTAATGACGAACAATCCATCGGGTTTCTTATAATCAGAAGCTATTTTGGCAAGAAACTTATTTATCGATACTCCTGCTGATGCCGTCAAATCCGTTTCCTTTTTGATTTTTATCTTTATCTCATGGGCAATTTCCGTTGCAATACTTATATTTTTTTTGTTTTCGGTCACATCAAGAAAAGCTTCATCAAGTGAAAGAGGTTCAACAAGATCAGTATACTGGAAAAATATTTCCCTGATTTCTGAAGAAACCTGTTTGTAAACCTGAAATCGGGGTTTTACAAAAACAATTTCCGGACATTTCATTTTGGCAGTTGCAGATGGCATAGCCGAATGAACGCCATATTTTCTTGCTTCATAATTTGCCGCAGCCACAACACCCCTTGCACGCTCACCTCCCACTGCAACCGGTTTACCTCTGAGTTCCGGGTTATCGCGTTGTTCAATTGATGCATAAAAGGCATCCATATCAATATGAATGATCTTGCGATTCAAATTCTCTCTGTATATTTTTGCTAACTTACCGATTACCAAAAATATTTCCATGAAGAGTGAATTGAAAATTACCGGAGATGGCTCTGCTACTCTTTATATGAATGATTTGAATGAACATTATCATAGCTCGTATGGAGCAGTGCAGGAATCCATGCATGTATTTATTAAAGCGGGATTAAGGGCATTAAAGAAAAAAGCCATCAGCATTTTTGAAATGGGATTTGGCACCGGATTGAATGCATTGCTCACTTACCTTGAAGCCGATAAATATAGCTCAATCGAATTTTACGCCCTGGAATTGTTCCCGTTGAAATGGAATTTGATTGAAACACTGAATTATCAGGGATACCTGAATCTTACGAAGGAACAGACAATGGTTTTCAGGAATATGCACAGTATACCATGGGAAGAAAAAATACAAATATCTTCCAACTTCCTTTTAAAGAAGATGAAAGCTGACATGAACAACCATGCATTTCACTCAAAATATGACCTCTTCTATTTTGATGCTTTTGCCCCAAAAGTACAACCTGAACTTTGGACAGAGGAGATCTTTAAAAAGATCTTCAATGCAATGAATGCTCATGGTATCCTGGTAACATACAGTGCCAAGGGAGAAGTAAGAAGGGATCTTCAAAGAGCCGGATTTGAGGTTGAACGTTTACCAGGACCTCCCGGAAAAAGGGAAATCATAAGGGCTATTAAGCAGTAATTTGAACCTATATCCGAATTATCTGTTTATTACGTAGATTGTTTCAAATAACGTAATAATAACAAATTGAAATTGGTATATGAATTATTTAACAAAAGGTGTTAAAGCCCCTGATTTTAGAGGAAAAAATCAGAACGGAAATACCATAAGTTTATCCGATTTTAAAGGAAAAAAAATTATACTTTATTTTTATCCCAAAGACAATACCCCCGGGTGCACTGCTGAAGCGTGCAATTTGAATGAGAATTATGATGAGTTCATTAAAAAGGGATTTGAAATTGTTGGGGTAAGTCCGGACAATGAACAATCTCATACAAAATTTATAAGTAAAAACGGGCTTCAGTTCAATCTCATTGCTGATACGGATAAAACAATACTAAAAGCTTATGGTGCCTGGGGAATGAAAAAAATGTACGGAAAAGAATATGAAGGTGTGTTAAGAACCACTTATATTATCGATGAAAACGGACGAATCGAACATGTTTTTACCAGGGTAGATACAAAAAATCATACACAGCAGATTCTCAGTGAATTATAAACGATATCATCAGATTTTCCAACTATTTTGCATTTCCTTTTCATTTTTTCTTGTTGATTGTTTTTAAAATGCTTAATTTATACGCTTACTATTTGATTATAATTTAATCATTTTATACGCTCAATACATTAAAAATCTATACAATGGCAAAAGAACAATCTGCAAATGATATCCGCAACGAAAAGTTAAAAGCCCTTGAACTTACCCTGGGAAAAATTGAAAAAGACTTTGGTAAAGGAACCATAATGAAAATGGGTGATCATGCAATTGTTGATGTTGGATCTATTCCAAGTGGTTCTATTGCTCTTGATGTAGCTTTGGGTATTGGAGGATACCCCAGAGGCAGAATTGTTGAAATATATGGACCGGAATCATCAGGAAAAACAACACTGGCCTTGCATGCTATTGCCGAAGCTCAGAAGACAGGGGGTATTGCTGCATTCATTGATGCAGAACATGCTTTTGACCGCTTTTATGCTCAAAAGTTGGGGATAGACATTGAAAACCTTCTTATTTCTCAACCGGATAACGGAGAACAGGCACTTGAAATCGCTGACCATTTGATCCGTTCCGGAGCCATAGATATTGTTGTGATCGACTCTGTTGCCGCATTAACTCCAAAAGCAGAAATTGAAGGTGAAATGGGAGATTCAAGAATGGGATTACAGGCAAGACTCATGTCACAAGCACTCCGGAAACTCACTGCCAATATCAACAAAACAAATACCTGCTGTGTATTCATCAATCAATTGCGCGAAAAAATCGGGATCATGTTTGGCAATCCTGAAACGACCACCGGGGGAAATGCATTAAAGTTTTATGCAAGTAGCCGCATAGATATCAGACGAATCAGTCAGTTAAAAGAAGGGGATGAAACTCTCGGAAACCATGTGCGGGTTAAAATCGTTAAGAACAAGCTTGCCCCTCCATTTAAAAAAGCCGAATTTGATATCATGTTTGGCGAAGGCATTTCCCGTACAGGCGAATTGGTCGATCTTGGCGTTGAGCAGGAAATACTGAAAAAATCAGGTTCCTGGTTCAGCTACGGGGAGACACGTTTGGGACAGGGACGTGATGCAGTAAAAGCATTGCTGGCTGATAATCCTGAACTGGCTGAAGAAATTGAAGCGAAGATCAAGGAAGTCCTTCAAAAGAAATAATTTTCACTGTAAATAATCTTGTTAAACATTTGTGCTTCAATACTATATGACATAATATTTTAGCATTTCAATTTTTCATATCGTGGAACCCTTATAGTATGTTCATTGCCTTTTGTCGCTTTGCAGCGAAGTGTTTCGGCACCCACGTATGAACTTGAGTGCTTGAGGGTTTCATCCGATCTTCTCTTTTCTGAATTTTTCCCAGTAATCGATAATTGTTGATTTTACTTCTTTATGAAGGAATAATAAACCGATCAGGTTAGGGATGGCCATTAAGGCTATGGTTATTCCGGAAAATGACCATACAACGGTCGTATCTGTAAAAGAAGCAATAAAAAACCCGGCTACATAAATCAAACGATACAGTGTTACGTATTTTGTACTCCACAGATAGGTCACTGCTCTGTCACCATAATACGACCATGATATAGCTGTAGAAAAAGCAAACAACAGCAAACCAATGGCCACAATATATTTCCCGAATTCGCCGAATAGCCCCTTGGTAAAAGCAAGGGCTGTGAGCGGGGCACTATGCAAAAGCGATCGTCCTGTGAGGTGGGCATTTTCAGATAGAATGTCCGGATTGCCTTCTTCACACCATAGCTTTCCGCTATATACTTTTTCATCTTCCGTAATCACGAAAACATTTTCGGCAATGGATCTGGAATTGATCACAGTCACGTCATTTAGTATCTTTCCTTCTTCCACTGTCAGTTCTCCGGTGAATTTTTTTACGTTGTGACTTTCTTCATCACTGATGAATTTAATGATCTTTTGTCTGTCTTCTTTACTTGTTTCATCATAAATTCCTTCCAGTACAACCGTGTCAGCAGGCTGAAACAGATTTTCATGTTTTTCAGTCCATACACCCGACGTAAGTATAGTGAGCCCCGTAAGAGTACATATAATAATGGTATCTATGAAAGGGCCCAGTATGGCTACCATTCCCTCCGACACAGGTTCGTTTGCCCGTGCTGTGGCATGAGCAATGGGAGCAGATCCTTGTCCGGCTTCATTCGAAAACAGGCCTCTGTTCACTCCTCTGTCCATAGCAAATTTTATGCCGGCCCCTAAAAATCCTCCGGCGGCTGCAGTCCCGGTAAACACATCCGTAAATATAGAAGCCAGAGAAGGCAAAATGTGCTGGTAGTTTGTGATCAGAACAGATAGGGCGCCAATAAGATAAATAATTGCCATGGAAGGTACCAGCCGGGATGTAACTTTAGCAATCCGTTTTATTCCCCCGATAATTACCAAACCAAGTAATACGGCCAGTATTCCGCCTGTGATCATATGGTTAATCCCGAACGCAGAAAACATTACGTTGGAAATACTGTTTATCTGTGGCAAATTCCCTGTACCGAATGAACAAAATACAGTTGAAACGGCAAATATGCCACCCAACCAATACCCTGTCTTAACCTTTCTTCCATTGCGAAGTCTTATGTTTAAGCGGTTTTTCATATAATACATTGGTCCACCGGCTATTTTTCCATGTTCATCCGTTTCCCTGTATTTATGCGATAGCAATACTTCAACAAATTTTGTGGTCATCCCCAGGAAAGCGGTTACGAGCATCCAGAACAAGGCCGCAGGACCACCAAGAAAAATTGCCAGAGCCACCCCCGCAATATTTCCCGTACCTACAGTACCCGACAACGCCGTTGATAAAGCCTGAAAATGAGTAGTATCGCCCTTGGCTCCCGTTCTGTCATATTTGCCTCTTACAACACGGATTGCATGCCTGAAATATCTTATTTGTGGAAAACCAAGGTATAGTGTAAAAATGATTCCCGTGCCAAGCAGTAAAATGACAAAAGCAGGTGATCCTCCAATATAGCTGTCTATTGTTAAAAGAAAATCATTGATCTCTTGCATCATGAAAAATTATGTTAGGGTATCAAATATAGTAAAACGAAGTTTCTAATTATAACGCTTCTCAATAACGAAACGATTACACGATTTCATACAACCGTTTAGAGGTTTAGGTGTTTAGAAGTATAAGAACTGTCGCTAGTCTCAAGTCACTAGTTACTAGTCTCAAGATTTCAAATCTTAATCAATATCCAATGTCCAACACCCAATGTCCCTGCCTGCCGCAGTCAGGGACATTTGACATTACGTAAATACTGATTATTATGAATCTAAATCCTAAACATCTTAACTACTCAACTCATCTTTAAATAGATTAACTGGTAAATCGGGCAACTGGTGAACTGAAGTTTTATAATAAATCCTGGACCAATAGATAAACTTCATTTCATCCATCCTTCGCTTATCAGGGTAAGCTATGGCTGGCAAAGCAATTCATCGATTCCCCGAATAATCATTCTCAAATAATCCAGCAATTCTAATCATCTAAACTCCTCAACATCTAAACAATTCAACGATTCAACAACCGAACTTGCGAGCTCGACGAAGTCAATTAATCAACTTCTCCCGACTTCCTGCTGTTATTGCCTCCTCCTTGTTGTGAAATTTAACAGATAAGGATTTCATTACCCGAGGCCTATTCGGAAAAAAATTTTCTGTATTATTGTGATAAAATAACTTATTCTCTATGCTTCGTACAATGTTGTTCCTTATCATCACTCTTATGATTGTCCCACTGATAGCAATATACAGTGATATATCATTTACAGATTTGCAGTGGGAACTTTTGGAATCTTCTGCCATAATTATGCTTGTAATTTCACTTCTTTGTTTCCTGGTGAGTGAACTGAGCAAAAATTACAGCCAGGTGGACAAATTGTGGAGCATAATCCCTGTAATATATGTCTGGTACTTTGCATTTTATGGAGGATTAAGTATCCGTATGCTTCTTATGGGAATACTGGTAACCCTTTGGGGTGTCAGGTTGAGTTATAATTTTAACCGGAGGGGAGGATACAATATCTTGCCCTGGCGGGGAGAAGAGGATTACAGATGGGCAGTGCTTAGAGAAATGCCTCTCTTAAAAGGTCGTTTTCGGTGGGGAATATTTAATCTGTTTTTTATATCACTTTACCAAAACACACTTTTATTATTGATCAGTTTGCCCGCTCTTTTTGTTATTCATCAAAAGGAATCATCATTGAAATGGATTGACCTTCTTGCTGCTGTTTCAATGATTGGTTTTATAATCATTGAAACCATTGCTGATCAGCAACAATACAATTTCCAAAAAGAAAAATACAAGCGCATTGAGTCGAAAGAAAAACTGACAGGAAATTATGCGAATGGATTTCTTTCCACCGGGTTATGGAAATACAGCAGACATCCTAATTACACAGCCGAACAGGCTATCTGGATTAGTTTTTATCTGTTCAGTGTGGCTGCCACGGGACAATGGCTGAACTGGTCGCTGGCAGGATCTGTTTTACTGGTATTGCTATTCTTCGGGAGCTCCTCATTCAGTGAAAAGATCTCTGCTGCGAAATATCCCGGATACCAGAAATACCAAAAACGGACCGGGCGATTTCTGCCCAGACTTTTTTAATGCAATGAACTGCCTCGCAGCAAACCATAGAGGTATTAAAACAGAAATTCGTTTTTCTTGTTTCAAGTAAAGACGTTTCTAAATGAAATTCCGTTATCCTCTTTTCTGACTTTCGTTTTCACGATTAAGCCTTACAAATACTCTCCCTGATACAAATAACCGGAATACATAATTTCATGGTTTTGGTTTTATGGAAATTTGATATCTGGTTTGCAAAAAAGACAGATGATAAATATAATAGGTTGCAAAAGATCCTGGAATTCATAAAAAATAATGCGAATGCAACTTCAATCAAAGACTATATTGTATCCTGCAGGAAAGAAGTCGAACTGCCAGTCCATTTCTCACTGAATCTGCATACATTTGCAAATTCATTACAGATAAGTTCACATGGTCAGGACCTCATCTCAAAGCAACAGTATTTTTTTGGCTATTCTGGCATGCATTCTATGGTCAACAGCATTTGCAGGAATAAAGATCGGACTGCAATATTCAAGTCCGCTGCAATTTGCCGGTTTACGGTTTATGATATCCGGATTGATGATTTTTCCGTTTTGTAGAAATATTGCTTCTGATATCCGAATAGCAGGAAAAAATTTTGATAAAATACAATGGATAAGTC
>Ga0307439_1000402_pt1 | contig 30656 bp, 34 predicted proteins | sample SalMarWE160490MG_FD_202142 | JGI IMG/M metagenome (GOLD analysis project Ga0307439, IMG submission 202142) | Salt marsh sediment microbial communities from the Plum Island Ecosystem LTER, Massachusetts, United States - WE1604-90 | ecosystem: Environmental > Aquatic > Marine > Intertidal zone >... | reverse complement strand
TTGGGGAAATAAACCCTTATAGTTTTAAACCGGTTAAACAAACTTAAGCTGTATCCAAGAACCAGAATGGTTATCCCTGTGATTAAACTTCTTTTAAAAATGCTGCTGAAGAAAATTAGTATGGATAGTAATATGCAGTAATAAAATATGTATAAGAGTGCTGATTTTAATACAATTCCAATTGAAAGTATCCCCCCGCTGAACAGGATGTTAATATAGAAATAATTGGTCAGGAAAGCAATTAATATAAAAATAGAAATAGTAGCAGCATAATGGACGTATTTTGCGAGTACCATTCCGGCAGGGTCTACTCCCCTGGAATAAGGAAAGGTCAGTTTTTTCCTGTAGACTTCATTGGAGATTAGTCCCATAAGTGAAAATGCAATAAAAAGTGTTCCCATCTCGAACAGGTCGCCGAGGAAATTCAGGAAAGCGCTGTCGCGTGTAAAATAGGTGAAAATATCAGTTAATTCAGCGGTGATATAATTTTTCAATATTATGGGTAAAAGTTTCAACATTAATGGATTAAGCAGAGCCCAGAAAACGGTGCCCACAAATAAAATGAGATATTTATGGGTTCTTATGGCTTCAATAGCTTCTTTTTTAAAGTAAGCTTTAAATGAGTTCATTTTTACCTACCATTCTCATAAAAATATCTTCAAGCGTACTTTTTCTTATACGGTAGCTTATGATACCGGCATCAAGATTTGCGATCTCCTTCAGAACTTTTCTTCTGGCGGTATTTATATCTTTAACGTATATACTTACTTTATGACTCTCTATGTTAATGTTTTCAACCCATTCAAGCTTTTTTAATGGTTCAATCTTATGTTCCGGGTCATCTTCAAATTCAACATCAATAATAGGCTGGATATATGTTTTATATAAACTGGATAAATTCTCGGTTAAAAGTATCTTTCCTTCATCTATGATGCATATCCTGTCACATACTCTTTCTGCATCATTTAATATATGGGTGGAAAGAAAAATGGTTATTCGTTCATCCCTCATTCCTTCAATGAGTTCCAGCATTTCCATTCTCCCCTCGGGGTCCAGGGCAGAGGCAGGTTCGTCGAGAAAGAGAGTTTCAGGGCTGTTCATAAATGCTACTGCAAGTGCCAGTCTCTGTTTCATACCTCTTGAATATCCACCGATACGTCTTTTTCCCTGTCTGGTAAGTTTAACCTTATCCAGTAATTCTTCAACAGTTTTTTTGAGATTCTTACTACGGCATCCTATTATCTCGCCCATAAAATTCAGGTATTCATAAGAATTCATGTAATCATAGAAAGAGGGTGTTTCCGGTAAGTATCCAATTAATCTTGATAGCTCGCGCTTATTCTTTAAGAAATCTTTCCCTTTTATTGAGATTTTTCCATCATCAAACTTTAAAAGGCCGGTCAGGATATTCATGGTGGTTGTCTTACCGGCGCCGTTTCTTCCGATAAAACCGAATACCGAGCCTTCTTCTACCTTAAAACTTATGGATTTTAGAGCTTCCAGGCTCCCATATTTTTTACTCAATCCGGTAACTTCAATCATTTTCTGTTTCTTTCTTCCTGCCTGCTATTAAAAAAACAACCGGTCCGATGATATTAACCAGTACTATTATTAAAATCCAGCCCCATCTTGGAAGATATGAAACTTCATTTCTTACAGCCTGTACCAGAGCAAAAATCATAAGCCCGTACTCAATTATAATCAGGGGTATAAACAGGGGTAGAAGTTTTAACAATTCCGGCAGTACGGCTTCTATTTCAGCTGTTATTAAATTGGCCATGCTTTTTTATTAATGATTAATATTTTTATATATTATATACTTTATGAATTTTTTTTTGAAAGAATAAATGGTCCAATCGTAAGTACCCAAAAAAAGTAAATTATGTAAATCTGCTTGCTTATAAGAAACAGGGCCGCTTTTGAGAGAGCCAGAAAGATAGGCGCCGTAATTTTTGATAAAACAGGAACCCTTACAAAGGGTGAATTCGGGGTAACAGATGTTATAAGTTTGTCTGAAGATTTTAATAATAATGAAATATTAAAATATGCAGCTTCTGTTGAGGAAAAATCGACGCATCCTATTGCCAGGGCTATTGCAAGCTCCACTGAAAGTAGATATAAAGTTAGCGGATTTAAATCTGTAACCGGGGAAGGCGTGTATGCAATAGTTAATGGGAGAGAAGTAAAAGTAATGAGTATCGGGTATCTAAGGAAAAATAATATACAAATTAAAGACAGCAGTGCTGTAGATAAATTAAACCGCCATGGGAAAACAGTGGTATATATAATTATTGGGGATAAACTGGCAGGAGCTATCGCTCTGGCGGATATAATCAGAGAAGAATCAAAAGAGGCAATAATAAAACTTAAACTAATGGGTATAAAGCCGATGATGCTTACCGGAGATAACAGTCAGGTGGCAAAATGGGTAGCTGAAGAAACAGGGATTGAAGAGTATTTTTCCGGGGTACTTCCGCAGGATAAATCAAATAAAATAAAAGAAGTTCAATCCAGGGGATTGACCGTGGCTATGACCGGTGATGGGGTAAATGATGCACCTGCTCTTGCCCGGGCGGATATAGGGATTGCCATTGACACAGGGACAGATGTGGCCGTAGAAGCAACAGATATAATACTGGTAAGAAATAATCCTCTGGATGTAGTGTCTATAATTCATCTATCCAGAGCGACTTACAGAAAAATGCTACAGAACCTGGGCTGGGCTACAGGTTATAATGCCATTGCCCTGCCACTGGCTGCAGGAGTTTTATTTTCTTTTGGAATCATCCTGAGCCCGGCTATCGGGGCGGTTCTAATGTCGTTAAGCACCATAATCGTAGCCATAAATGCAAGATTTCTAAAGATAGTAAGATAAAGCAGATTTTATTGAATGGTCAAAAAATATAGTAAGCTTTTCTCTTATTTGTTATAATTCACATTTAATTGGAAAATAGATATTTATATTAAATGAATTCGGAGCTTTTTAAAAAACTAATATGTATGGCTGGCAGTGACGGTATCAAAAGTATTTAATTAAAAAATGAAATAAAACTCCGAGCCTGCAATTCCTAATAGGTAGCGCTAAGGATTGTAGGCCGATAGGGCTTGATTGGTAACGGTCAAACCTCCCGGTGCGGAAAGGAGTTATCTAAATTAATAAATAAGCTGCATTTTTTATGTAGTTTATTTAAGGTCTTCTTCTGTGCTGGAAGAAGATTTTTTATTTTTAGAAAGGAAAGTAATGGGAAGACTCGTTGTTCTTAGAGGTAATTTAGCCAGAAAAAACCTGACGGTGATAATTATTGTTTATCTGATTCTGATTTTTTTTACCACTGCGATATATCTGAGCGGGTGTGGAAGGGAAAAAGATGAAAGTACTAAAGAAGGCCCGGCTGCGGGAGGTCTGACCATATCTTTTTCCGGGACCGATATTTTAATAGATACTGATGTACTAAAGCAGTTTTCTGAAGTTGACAGAGAAGTGCCGGCTATTTCAGATGATGGGGAGCCAATAACCCGGAGAGTAAAAGGATATCTTCTGGATGATATATTAAAGGAATATACAGATCTGTCCCGGGGAAAATTAGAAGGGATAAAATTTATTGCAGGCGATGGTTATAAAGTGGAGGTGGCCGCTGAGATTTTAAGAAACGAAGAAATCATTCTTGCTTATGAGATTGACGGAGAGCCACTTGAGGACTGGGAAAAACCCCTGCGTTCTGTTGTGCCGGGCGAGTTTACATTATACTGGGTAAAAAATCTTGTAAAAATTGAACTTGTTACGGAAAGAGATATGGAAGAAATAACAAGGATAGTATTTATAGATAGCCTGGATAAAATTATTAGCACCCTGGATTATGAATATCATGGTGAACCGGATAAAGTTTTAAGACTGGGCGATATAGCGGAAGGCATGTCAGATGTAGAGGATACAGATATAGTTTTAATAAAATCAATAGATGGTCTTGAAAAAAGGGAAGATTACCGGACTTTTCTGGACGCTTTTTTAAAAATAGATGGGCCGGATTCACCTGCTTTTCTTTCGGAGGATATACCGGAAGGAATGTGGGTTAAAGATATTCACTATTTCTTATTCGGAAGAACGGCGTATTTTTCTGTCGGTACTGGTTTTAAGATAATGGAGATCGCAGCAGACGGTGGTGAAAATTACCTTAAACTGGGTGATATATTTGAAGTATGCGGAATTATAGATTCCGAGAGTTATCTTATCAGGGCAATAGATGGATACAGCTTAGAAGTTGATAAAGAATCTATTAAAGAGGGGCTAATTAATTTTGATGATGATGAAAATATTTCAATACATTTTGATAGTCTGCCAGGGAAAACTCCGGTTAAGTATCTTCTTATGATAGAGGTGGCTAAGTAGAAACTTAAATCAAAATATGCAGAATTAAAAAAATTTGGTAAGTGCCATTTAAAAAGAAAGAGAGAATAATGAAAAAAATTAGAGCTGTTGTGGTTATTATAATGTCGCTTATTTTTATAATAATGGCGACAGGGTGTGATGCTGAAAGCAAAGAGGGTGTTACTTCTGAAAGCTGGCTGATTTATGTGGAAGACAGTGCCGGTAAAAAGGTGGAATTCACCGAAAAAGATGCTCCCGGATTGGAACTGGTAGAGGTAACTGCAGTTCTGAGCAAAGATGACGGAAGTGAAGAAACGGAAAAATGGAAGGGGGTGCTGCTCTCGGATGTGCTGGGGTATTGTGGAGTGGAAGAGTATAAAATGTTAGCTGTTGAGGCATCGGATGGTTACACGAAGGAACTGGATGCTTCAACCGTCAATGATAAAGGTACAATTTTAGGCCTATTTCTTGATGGTCAGGAAATTAGCAGGGAAGATGGTCTGGTCCGTCTGGTTGTTTCAACTATGAACGCCAGGGCATGGATAAAAAATGTCAGCAGGATATATGTTGTTAAGTAGGTTCAGGATAATATGCAGGTTATTTGGTTTTAAAAAAAGATATTAATTTTTATGGGTAAGAAACCAGTGCAGGAGGAGGGTCTTCTCTTAAAAATGTCTTTGAGCCCGAAAAAATTTCTCAGAAATTTTTCAATATTTGAGCTGATAGTGATATCAATATGCGCCGCAATTGGTGTGGCTGTAAAACCGGTTATGGTTACCCTGGTTCAGATTATTACCGGCCCCCTTTTTATACCGGGCGGCACCATTGTTGGCGGTTTTTACATGATGTGGCTTGTAGTCAGCGCAGGGCTGGTAGGGAAGAGAGGAGCAGCAACACTGACTGCGATTGTCCAGTCTCTGCTTGTTCTGGCTACGGGTGTCATAGGGACTCATGGAATAATGACTCTTGTTACCTATATAGTTCCGGGAATTGCGGTGGATATATTGCTTATTTTTACAAAACAGAGGGCAGGAAATAATTTTTCCTGTTTTTTTGCCGGTATGGCAGCAAATTCAGCCGGAGCTCTTTTAACCAATCTGGTATTCTTCAGGCTTCCGGCTATTCCTTTAATTTTAGTAGTAGCAGGAGCAGCTCTTTCAGGTGGACTTGGAGGTCTTATTGCTTACGCAGTCATAAAAGGATTTAAAAAAGTAAAAATACCGGGTTTAAATTCAGGCAGCAGCAAAGATGCTGATTGTGGGAAGACAGGGAAGGGCGGTTTGTAAAATTTGTCCGGAAAGAAAATATCTAAAATGAAATTAAAAAAAATTTATATAATTTTAATAGTAGTGGTATCCATTGTTTTACTGGGGGCAGGTTTCGTGGCCGGATTTTTTAGGGGGGCAGCTTATACAGAGAAATTTTTGTTTCCCGTGCTCAAAGTAACGGGTGATATAAAAAGGCCAGCCATAGTTGATAATCCAGCTTTTTTATCTGGAGAGGCGGAACTGGCAGAAGAGAAGATAATATATAATCAAAAAAATATAAAAGTATTTAAATTAGAAGAAATAATAAAATTTCATGAACCATTCAGCCAGTATTTTAATATTTATATTACTGGCCATGATGGGAAAACAGCCAGGATGTATTCCGAGCAAATAAAAGACTGCTACCTGGGATTTAGCTACCGGAACGGGTGGGAAGCAATAAATCCTGGACAGGCTGAAATTACCGGTATAAAAGGCATAGAGGAGATTATAATTGTTTCGGACAGAGATACGGAGAAAATTTATAACTATGGCCTGAATATAATTTCCACCGAAGAAAATCTTTTTAGCATAACCCCGGGTGAAGCAAGATTAAAGAGCTGTGCTTTCTTTGATGTCACCCAGGATTCACATGGAGAAGGTGAATCAAAGCTTGATGGTGACCCGGTGTCCGGTAGCGAAAGAACTGGAAGTTCTTCTTATGTAAAAAGAAATATTCTGACAATACAGGATATTATGGAAAGTTTTTATTATGCAGAGCAGAATCCGGAGGAAATAAGAAAAAGCATTAATTCTTTTTTTGATGGCGGTAATTTTGTGATAATGAGCGAGAGGGGACATTATTTATTCTCTGAGGGTCCGGGTTATTTTGAGGTTGGGTATAATAAGTTCAATTATATTGAAGGCGATAACGAAAATATTATTGAAGATGTCAGGGGAATAATGTTAAATCCAGTAGAGTCAAATATTACGGATGTTTACCGGGACTCCCTTAACTATCTGGAGCAGGGCAGAGCGGTACTGTTTATAATTACTGATGGGTTTGGCTATCATCAGTTCCTTAAGACCCGGGAAGATGGTTTCATGCCTTTTATGGGAAGTCTTGAATCTTCGGGAGGGGTAATATTAAAGCAGGCGCTTTCAATGTACAGGCCGGTTACCAATACGGGACTTGCGGCCATGCTGACGGGCAAAACTCCTGCAGAAAACGGGATATATTCAGGAGACCAGAGAGAGCTTATGGTACCCTCAATATTTAAGGAGCTTCAGGAGATGGAAAAGAGCTCAATTTTTATAGAAGGTGATGTGAAGATAATAAAAACAGAAATTGACCCGGTTCTTAATACCGATGAAAACAAAGATGGCTCAATAGATGACGAAATCTTTGAATCTGCTATGGCGAGCATGGAAGGTAATTATGATTTTATGGCCGTTCATTTTCATAGTATTGATGATAACGGACACAATTGCGGAGATATTTCAGAGGCAACCTTTGAAGCTGTAAAAATGGTTGACAGTTTCATAGAAAAGCTGGTTGAAAAGTGGGATGGGGTCATTATTATTACATCCGACCACGGGATGCATCCAGATGATACCGGTGGTTCACACGGACAGTTTAGATATGAGGATCTTGTGGTTCCATATATACTGATTTACGAAAAATAGTAAAGGCAGAAGGAATATTATATTTAGAACAGGCTGGTTGGAATTTTATGAGAAAGACAGATGATAAAGTAAAAAAGAGGAATCTGGTAATAATACTGTCAGTTATCGTGCTCCTTATTGTAGTGGGCATATTTTCTTTTTTAAATGCCGGTAATATAGGAGAAAAAAAACAATTAGAGGAAAATAAGACCATTATGGTCAGTTTTGATGGTAATGAGATTGGCAGAGCTGATATGGAGTTTATTAAAAATGCGGGAGAGAAGGAATTCAGTGCGGTTATGGATACCAGTGATACAGGCCAGGAAGAGCATTATTATACCGGAGTTTTAATGAATAATGTCCTTGAAAAAATGGGGATAGATGTAGAAGATTATAAAATGGTTACCGTCAATGCAATTGACGGCTATAAGGTGGCATTTGAACCGGAAGAGGTTCAGGAGGAAGACAATATCTATATTGCTTACAGGGAGAATGGTCAAATTCTGGGGACAAAGGGCTCGGGAGGCAGAGGCCCGTACCAGATAGTAGTAAGAAAGGACCGGTTCAGCATGCGGTGGTGTAAATATGTGGTTGAGATAGAATTAATAAAATAATTTTAGAAGAATATGAACCCGGTTGAGATTAAAAATCTTTACTTTAAATATGAGGATGGGGAAAATAACATACTCAATGGCGTGAACCTTAATTTGGGGCGGAGTGAGATAATTTCTGTCACTGGACTGAGCGGTTGCGGCAAGACCACACTCTGCTACTGTATATGCGGAATTATCCCCCATATTTACAGGGGTCTTATAAAAGGCACCGTGAATATTTTCGGCAAACCGGTGAAGGAAATGAGTTTTGGCCTGGTTTCAACCAGGGTGGGAGTGGTGTTCCAGGATTATGATATGCAGCTTTTTTCACCGACAGTGGAGGACGAGATTGCTTTTGGGCCGGAAAATCTCTGCCTTGGGCATGATGAAATAAAAAGAAGAGTAGATACGAGCCTCGGACTTGTAAATATGGAAAAATACCGGTTCGAGCATCCGGAGAATCTTTCAGGTGGTGAAAAACAGCTGGTTGCAATTGCTTCTATTCTCTCCATGGAACCCGATGTGTTAATTTTTGATGAGAGTCTTTCCCGGCTGGATGAAGAGAGCAGGGATAGAATAAAAAAGACAATTTTGCTGTTAAAAAAATCCGGTAAATCAATAATGCTGGTTGACCATGGTGTTGAAAATTTTGGTATATCTGACAGGATTTTTTTTCTGGAGAAAGGAAAATTAACAGAAATTGATAAACAGGAAAAATTAGAGGGGTTAATTGAGCTTTATAAAATTTGATAATGTGTCTTTTAGCTACAGGGACTGTAAGCCTGTAATTAAAAAAGCAAAATTTGATATCTGCCGCGGTGATTTTGTTGCGCTGGTGGGGCCAAATGGAAGCGGAAAAACTACCCTGGGCAAACTTGTTATGGGGATCTTAAAAGCTGACCGGGGTAAAATCTATATAGATGGCAGTGATGTTAAAAATATGAGCCTGGGCCAGGTGGGAAAGAAAATAGGGTATCTTTTCCAGAATCCGGAAGTACAGATTTTTGCTCTAACTGTGGAAGAGGAGCTTTCCTTTGCCATGAGAATAAAAAATATTCCTGATGACACAATAAATGACAGAGTAAAAAAGGTTCTGGAGTATCTTGGCCTGAGCCATCAGCTACACAGCCCGACTTACAACCTGAGTTACGGAGAAAAACAGAGGCTTGCGATCGCAGGTATTTTAGTAAATGAACCTGATTTTATAATACTTGACGAGCCGACCACGGGTCTGGATGTGATAAGAGAAAATATGCTTATTAAAATCCTTAAGAGCTTTTTAACCAGGGGAATAGGATTAATGGTGATAAGCCATGATATTTTTTTTATAAAGAAATTTACCGGGAGGATTTTAAAAATATACGGTGGTGAGATTTTTGAACAGGTTTCTGGCTAAAACGGATGTAAGGACAAAGCTGGCGGTAGTTATCTGTCTTTCCGGCATAGCAGTATTTATCCAGCATATTTATGTCCTGGGAGCAATCCTTATAATTACTATCCTGTGTGCCGTTTTATCAGGAGTAAGTCTTTTAAAGTCAATCAGGTCAACTAAAAGGCTGTGGTATCTATTTTTTGCCATAGTTGTTATTCAGAGCATGTTTTTACGCCGGGGAGAAGCAATCCTGAGTGTAAGAAATTTTACCATTCTTACTTCCGGCGGAATTCTGATGGGAATGGAGTTTTTGTTGAGGGTATCTATCGTATTGTTTTCGGCTACCATTATTGTTACTTCAAACTACAGAGAAATAATCCAGGGCCTGATACAATTGAAAATTCCTTATGATATAGCTTTTATGGTTTCGGTGGCAATAAGATTTTTACCTCTCCTTCACGATGAGATTAAAGATGCCCTGACTGCAATACAGCTGAGGGGAATTGAAATAAATAAGATACCTTTTAAGAAGAGGCTCAGGGTATATTCATATATTTTTATGCCGGTACTCTCGGGCGCAATCAGAAAGGCGCAGACTCTTTCAATGGCTATGGAAACCAGAGCTTTCAGAGCATATCCAGTACGAACAAGTTATCTGGTGCTTAAGTTTTCTGCGAAAGATTATATTATAATAGTATTGTCTTTTATTTTTACAGCAGCTGTTTTTGTAAGTTATTATGTGTTTAATTTTCCGGGAAGGGTGCTATGCGATTATTTTCAGTGATTGGATTATCAGAATCAGGGAAAACGACCACTATTGAAAATATTATAAAAGAGCTCAGGAGAAGAGGTTATTCGGTAGGCACGGTGAAGGAGATACACTATAAGGATTTTGCCATGGATAAAGAAGGAACAAACACATACAGGCACATTAAAGCAGGAGCAGAGCCTGTAACCGCGAGGGGCCTTTATGAAACGGACATTCTTTTCAAGAAAAAATTAGATATATATGAGATTTTAAAGTTTTACGACACGGATTACGTGGTTATGGAGGGAGTTAAAGATTACAACTGTCCGGTTATTCTGTGTGCGTCTTCGCTGGAGGATATTGAAAGAAACAGGAAGGAAGAATATTTTGAGAGGATTTTTTTGATTTCCGGAGTTGTCTCCAATAATACTGATGAATGCAGGGGGATCCCGGTTATTAATTCAATGGATAATACCGCAGCTCTGGTTGATTTTATTGAACAAAAGGTTTAGAAAATATTACCGATTTTCATCAGAGAGCCTTAGTGAGCAGTGGTTAAGTTGCAGTAAACCAGGGGCAGGGATATTAAAGAACAGCATAAAGGAAATAATAAAAAATCTAAAAGATTATCTGGGAGCAGGAGAAATAAGAATAACAATAAAAGATTAATATATTAAACAAATGCCATGGTAAATGACGGGTTTTTAAAGGGTCTTATTGATAAAAAGTTTATTGAAAAAAAGCATATCAAAAAGATAATACCTGTAGAAAAGTTATATAGTAAAAAGAACAAATTATACAGGGTAAGGTTTATAACTGATAGTTCCGGGGAAGAAGAATCTGTATATTTTGTATTTAAATTATACCTGAATGGAGAGAAAGGGTTTAAAAAAGATAAAGAGTCTTTGATGCTGAGAGCCCTGGGGAAGCATTCATCTGAATATAGTATTAATGTCCCCGGGATATTTTACGAGGGAAAGGATTTTTTAATAACTGAATTTATAGAAGGCGGTACTCTTCTTGATTACATCCTTGTAAAAGAGTCAGAGAACGAAGATATTAATTTTGGTAAATTAAACCCACTGGTAGCCTCCTGTAAAGTAATTAATGATTTTTATTATATTTCAAAGAAAATTACGGGAGACTTTTGCATATCTGGTGATGTTAACCTGCGTAATTTTATTATAAATTCCGGTATTTATAGAATTGATTTTGAGGACTGGCATAGAGGGTGCATTGAAGAAGATTTTGGAAAATTTATGGCTTTTACTTTAACCTATGAACCATTTTTTTCTGACTGGAAAGTCAGGCTTGTCAGAGAGCTTGGTAAATATATCTGTGAATCTTTTTCTATTAATAAAGATAAACTAACAGCTGAGATTGATAAAGAATTTAAATCCATGGTAAATAGAAGAAGTTTATCTCCTGATATTTTTGACAGGGAAAAAATAAAAAGGATAATAAATTAAATTTTAAAATTATTGCACGGAACTATTGCAGCAGACATCAATCATCATTTTTTTCTTCTGTGTGCATATCCCACATTTCCCGGGCTTTCTTCCAGTGAAAAGCAAAAAGTGGAATAGAAATGATTAAGAGAAGTATTCCTCTCAGCATGTTTTTAAATGCCGAATCCTTCTCGTTTCTGATAGAGGTGTTTACCTGCTCTTCTGCCAGCTGTTCAATTTCTTCGCTGGAAAAACTCCGGTATTGTTCCGAATACATGGCTATGATATCTGGTTTTGATGTCCATGTTGATGGTTTTATATAATTTATGAGGCCATCGTAGGTGGTGATTATCCCTATTACAAAAATAATTATGGCGATAATGCATACTATATATAAATAAATCTCCCTGAAGTAAACTCTTCTTGCCATTTAAGCCTCCAATTTTTAAAAATAAATTAGAGAAATAGAAATTTCTATTTAATTTTACTATACCTTTCTAAAAAAAGCTCAAAACTTTTTCTCTTTCCTTTATAAGTTCTATCCGGCTTGATATTAATTTAAGCCCCTCATCGGTTATTGAATAAACCTTTTTTGCCGGTCCGGTTTCTTCAGTTTCCCATTTTGAATTTATAAATCCTCCCGGGTCTAAAAGATTCAGGGTTCTGTATACCGGGCCGGGGTCAGAGCCGGCATCAGTAAAGCCAAACACAGTATATTTCTCGGCAAGCTCATAACCGTGTGATGGTTTTAAGATAGAAGAAGAAGCAGGGCAGGCAATAAAAATCTGCTGGATTTTTTTACTCTTTTTTAAAGGCATTACAGTATCATTTCTATAATAATGGCGATTGCTATCGCAAATAGAAAGCTGAATAAATTTCTGAGTGTGGTAATAAAGACAGATACCGATAATATAGTGGCCCCACCATCAAGAGGGGATGCTGCAAGCGGGTATGATATCTTAAAAAAGCTCATAAATGAACCTGACCAGGCAGAAATAGGAAGTAATTTAAAGCTGGCTGCAGATTATGATGTAAGAAGAATCGTTGTAATAAGAGATGAAGAAGAAAAAGAGTATTCCAGGAATATTTCATTAGAGGAGGTTGCTACTGGTTCTGAGATAGGAATTATATTTAAGGAAAATTTGGTTTCTACCATAATCTCTTCCTTCCTGCTGGATGCACCGGTATCGCTGGATAAAGAGGAAATTAATCCTTCTGAAGGGGAGTATATGGTGGCTGCGATATTAAAAGCTGTGGATACTGCAGGAAATACCATAACGGTTGAGCAGCTCATAAATGAGCCGGATGAAGAAATAATAGAACCCGGGGTTAAGCTTGCCAGTGGTTACAGAGTGTATAAAAGTATTCTAATAAGGTCAGATGAATGCGAGAAGGAATATACTGCAGAAATTTCAATTGGTGAAATTCCCTTAAATACCGAAATAGGAATTAGTTTTGGAAAAGATAATCTTGCCAAAATAATAATATTCCAGGAATGGTTTGAAGATTAAGTTAGATGCGCCCGAATGTTATCGGGAAATTCTGTAGTGAGGTCAGGACATCCTGCAGCTAAAAAATATCTAAATTATGGGCAGTGAATGTAAAATTTATTTTAACTGGAAACTTCTTCTAAATACTTTACACATTAATAGCACTGGAGATATATTAACTTTACGGTATGTACTGTGTATGTATTGTTTTAAATCAGGTTATGATTTTTAATTAGATCTACTATATGGCGGACTGCTTCCCCGGGAGTGTCCACTATTTTGTAGAGTTTACTGTCTTCGGGATTGATTGTGGCATATCTTTTTACCAGGCAGCTATTAATCCAGGAGCACAACTCCCCCCAGTAGTCGCTGCCATAGAGGACAACAGGAAAATGCTCAATCTTACCGGTCTGGGTAAGGGTTAGAGCTTCGAAAAGTTCATCCAGAGTGCCAAAGCCGCCTGGGAAAATAATGTATCCCACTGAATACTTAACAAAAATCATTTTACGCACAAAGAAATAGTGAAACTCCAGGGATATGTTCTGATAGGGATTTGGCTTTTGCTCCTCCGGCAATTCTATATTGCAGCCTATTGAAAGCCCACCGGCTTCAAACGCTCCTTTGTTGGCTGCTTCCATTATACCCGGACCGCCGCCGGTGATAACACCCAGACCTTCCTTTGCCAGAAGAGCCCCGGTTTTAACGGCAGCCTTATAATAATCGTCCCCGGGGTCGGTACGCGCAGAGCCAAAGATAGCAATGCAGGGCCCTGTCCCGGCAAGTGTATCAAAACCATTAACGAACTCACCCTGAATACGGAGCACGCGCCAGGGGTCGGTGTTTATAAAGTCAGAGGGTAAAGCTTTTGAAAACTGAAGCAAGCTCCGGTCTTCATTTTTACGCTGGTATTTTTTATTCATAGTTTTATTCCTTTATTGTTATATTTTATGTTTCTAACATATCATATACAACTTTAAAGGGGAATGTCTAATCTCCACCGGCTCTGTTGTTCTGGCTATTTTTATTTTTTCTTATATTTTCTTCATTATTAATATTTCCGCTATTGCTGTCTTCATTATTATCATTGATTTCTTCTGTGTTCCGGGTATGTTGCCCGTATTTATTGGAATATCTATTTTTTATTCTCTCGATTGTGGCAATTGCTTCTTCTTCATTTCTATTTTCAAAATAATTGTATTTTTTGCATTTTTGATATTCTTTATCAATTTCATCCATAAGTTCTTCTATTAATTCTGCACTGGCAGTCTCCCCGGATTCCATTAATTTATCGGCTTCATATATCCTGTTGTTCATAAACCTGAAATGAAGATTTCCTTTTTTTGATTCGGGCCATAGAGATAACTGTATATTCTCGGCTGTTCTTTTAACCGGGTAAATGGTTTCTCCCGGGAGGCTGTCCCGGGAAGCGTAAACGGTTCCTGTAAAAGAAAAGATTACCATTACCAGTGCGGCTGTAAATACTATGGCAGGTTTTAAAAGGGAAAATCTTCTGCTGGAAGAAGTGCTGCTGGTTCTGGTTTTAATCTCGTCTGCCGGTGGTTCTGCGCTGCTTCTGGCGGCACCATAAATTTTTTCAAACCATATATTATCGCCGCTTTTTTTAAAATTCTTCAGGTATAAATTAATGTTTACCATTTAGCGATCACTATTTTTTTAAATTTGTTACAGGACCATTGCAAACATTAATTATATACCATCTCCTTTTTAATTTTTTATTTATTATTTCTGTTAGAACTGCGGTTTTGGTTGTAGGAGGTATTCCCCTTATTTTCAGCATCCAGGTTTTGATATGAATGATTGTGCTGGTAGCTGTAGTTGTATTCCTGGCAGCTTTCCTCACCCTGGTTTTCGTTTTCGTGGCTGTAATTATATTCCCGGCGGTAATGATTCTTCTGGGGTTCACAGTTGTCATTGTTTTCATTTTTCTGGTATTTATTATTGTACTGGTATTTATTTTCTGCACATAAAAGACTTTCGCCGCCGTTATTTTCTGTAAATTGTGCTGCGGATTCTTTCCAGAAGAAACCTGCTGCCGGTAATACTTCCTGCTGTGTAGATTCATTGCCCGGAACCCCTACCAGCTGCTCTCTCTGGTAGGCATAAATGGAGCCTGCGGCACCTAGAGCAGGAAAAGCTGTGATTATTATCCCTGTAATAATTTTTTTAATCATTTTTAACTCCCGGTTAAAATTTTTATATAAACATAGATATAAACGAAAAAATTTACTATTTTGTTGTTTTTTTAAAAAGTAAATTATGGGAGTTATGAAAAAATCATGCCCTATCGTTATTATAATAGAAGTTTCCAGCATGAAGTTACATCTGGGTTCCCTTACTTGAAAGGATGATTTTTTCTTTAGTAAGAAGCGGCAGGAAACAGAGAGTTATTATCCAGAATATTATGACCCCTGCAAGGTACCATATGGAAAAAGTCCATGAAGTCAGGTTTATTTTCCCTGTTGCCAGTCCCAGGGGAATTCCCATCATCAGTCCGAAGCCAATTATAAATGAGGGAGTTATTGCTATATCGGGATTGCCTGCAAGTGAAAGGAGAACAAGTAAGAAGGTAAGGCCTAAAAAGAGCAGGGGATTTAAAACGAGGCCTGTAACCAGTGCAGGTATTGGCAATATGAAGGCCCCTGTAGCTGGTATTATTGCAATGAAATTAATTGCAAGCAGGACAATGGAAGTAGAGATGGTTGAAATGACAAACCCGGGAAGAAAAATATTAAGACTTTTACCTGTTAGTATCTCTCCTGGCTTAAGCGGGGTAGCGAGCAGGGAGGTGATAGCCCCGCTTACTTTTTCTTTAACCAGGGGTAAGCTGGCAAAAGACCAGATAAATGTAATTAAAACAAAGACCGGCAGAAAGTAAGCTGTAACACTTATTATTATTTCAAGTATGGGTTTTGATGCAGGATGTGATATCCATTCCCTCTGTTTTAAAAGAATACCTATGGTTAGCGCTGCAGCAATGGTTATAACAGCGAATACTATGATTATAATAAGAAAAGCGTTTGTTTTTCTTAGTTCTCTAAAATCCCTCCTTAAGATAATATTTATTCTTCTCAATTTGGCAACTCCTAACCTGAAAGCACTATCCTTTCATTTTTAAGGCGGCCCTTAAGGAATATAGAAATAATAAAAATTGCGGCAGCTACTCCGAAATTGGCTGCAGCAAAAGTCCAGGAAGTGATCTCCAGAACATTATGAATTGAAAGGTTAATCATAACATTTACAAAAACCGGTAGAAAAATATGGACGATTATGTTGGCACTGGCAGCCCTGCCGGTAAGCCCTATAAGATGGGATAAAAAGCTGAGCCCCAGGAAAACAAGCGGGACAATTATAAAACTGCTTACAGCTGCCCAGGGATTTAATATAAAACCGATTTCAGGAATAAAGTAAATATAGTTTATTGTAATCACAGCCAGTACAGTAAGAAGTTCTCCAACAACAAGTCCGGGTATAAAAATAGCGATACTTCTGGCTATCCAGATGCTTTCTGCCTTGAGCGGTGTGGCAAGTAGGGATTCTATGTTACCGCTTGCTTTTTCCCTGGTTATTGAATGGAAGGCAAATGCGTTTAAGTTTACGCCTATACCAATAGTACATATGGTGTATATAATAATGCTTAAAAACAGCTCAAGAGAAGCTATGTCAGGTGTTTCTTTTTTAATTTCCGGCAGAATGGAAATTATAATAAAAATTGCTGAAACGCCTACAACACAAAAAAGCGTGACAATAATATATACAATTAGCGGGATCTTAAAGCGGATATTGTTTTTAATGCTGGTCTTTATTATTAAACCTGTGTCTCTTAAACCATTATTTATCATGATGGCTCTGCCTCTTTTAAAATTTCAGAGTATATCTCTTCAAGTGATGCCTCTTTCTTTACTGCTCCTTCAATTTTTACCCCATGGTTGCCAAGAAAGCTTATTATGTCCGATATGCCGGTCCCTTCTCTGGGTGAGAATATAAGAGTTTCATCTGTTTTTCTCTGTAGCCCCAGCGTGGTAGTACCTTTTATTTCTGACTCAATTGATTCCGTGATGGGTTGGCCGATCTTAATTTCGACAATGCCCTTTCCCATTCCCTGGCGAAGGATTTTAAGCTCACCGTAAAGTTTTATTTTACCTTTATCTATCAGGGCGATTCGGTTACAGATACGCTGCACTTCATCAAGATTATGGGAGCTTAGAAAAATAGTCTTGTTTCCCTTACGGGCAATGTCTATCATTATCTGCCTTATTTCTATTTGCCCTGATGGGTCAACTCCTGCGGTGGGCTCATCAAGGATAAGAACTTCCGGGTCGTGGACCATTGACCTGGCCAGAGCCAGCCGCTGTCTCATTCCTCTTGAATAGTTTTTTACCATGTCACCGGCCCTGTCACTGAGATTTACTGTTTTAAGAAGCTTTTTTATCCTTTCTTTAGCTTCTGTTACACCATAAATCATGGTATAGAATAAAAGGTTATCCTCTGCCGTCATATTGTCGTAGAGACCATCGGCATCAAGCACGAATCCTATCTTCCTTCTTGTTTCGCTTAAATTGATATTTTTACCAAGAACCTCTATATTGCCAGAGTCAGCCTGAAAAAGTCCTAAAAGTATCCTTATGGTGGTTGTTTTTCCTGCACCATTGGGACCGAGGTAACCGAAGATGTCGCTTTTTTCTACGGAGAAACTTATATCTTTCAGGATTTCCCGGCCATCAAGTGATTTGGTGACATTTTTTATACTTATTACAGATTGCATTTTAGTGTCCTTATTTTTTATTGATTAAATATTAGTTTTATTATTATTTTTGCTCTGAATGTTTTTTATTTTTTTTATTTTTTATTATCGGCTTTATTTCACTAAATAAGTCCGCAGTGCCCTGAATTGTATTCTGTATAATATCGAAAGTGGCTATTCCAAGTCCTCTTTCTATATCCCCAAAGACAAGCAGCTTATCACCGGTATTAATATTAAAATCCTTTCTGGCAGCCACAGGTATTACTATCTGTCCACGCTCACTTACAGTTATCGAACCATAAAATTTTTTACCTTCAGGTGCTTTCATGACAGTTCCTTTCCGAAGTTTAATCTATAAGATAAATCTTATTTACAAGATAAATCATACCGAATGGTTGATCTATTGTCAATATTGCTAATATTTTTCTATTAAATGTTAGCAGTCCGGATTACTATAGAGAAAGTGTGTTATAGAGTATTTAATTTTTTTATCCTATGTTAGGAAAGAATGTCAGAATGTTTGACATGAAAATCAATAATTCCTAAAATTAGAATTTAAGTAATATAAATGAATTGGATAATTAGATTGTAAGTATATGTCCATCATTATAATTAAAAATCTTACCAAAGTTTACAGCAACGGGAAAGGTGTCTTTGACCTATCATTTGAAGTCAATGAGGGTGAGGCATTCGGATATCTTGGCCCTAATGCGGCTGGCAAGACTACAACTATACGGGTTATGTTGGGATTTTTAAATGCAGATAAAGGGAGCTGCAGTATAGGGGGGCTGGACTACAGGAAGCAGGCAGCCATAATTCAAAAAAATCTTGGTTATATACCGGGAGAAGTTTCTTTTTTTGATGATATGACAGGAATGAGTTTTCTTTATTTCATGGCGGCAATGAGGGGTTTAAAAGACCGATCACGAATTGAGTCACTTATATCCCGGCTGGAGCTGGATGCTTCAGGCAAAATACGGAGGATGTCTAAGGGAATGAAGCAGAAACTTGCTATTGTTACAGCTTTTATGCATGACCCTGACGTCTATTTAATGGATGAACCAACTATAGGGCTGGACCCTTTAATGCGTAACAGGTTTATAGAATTAATCCTGGAAGAAAAAAGCAGGGGAAAGACTATATTTATGTCCTCCCATAGTTTTGATGAAATCGAACGCACATGTGATAGGGCAGGTATCATAAGAGAGGGTAAACTTGTAGCAGTTGAGAATATAAACTCGCTTAAAGCAGCACGGCGGAAAGTAATTTCGGTAACTGTTGCTACGGATGAAGATGTAAGAAAACTAAAAGAAAGCGGTCTGGAAATTGAGAGTGTTTCGGGCAATCATGTTGATGTGATAGTAAGAGATAATTTTGATAGTTTTATTGCGGGTCTTGGTAAATGCAGGGTACGAGGGCTTGGTATAAAGGCGCAGGGTCTGGAACAGGTATTTTTGAAATATTACGGAAAATGAGAGGCGAAAGAATGAGTTTTACGCTTTTTAAAACCACAGCCAGGGCAAACTGGGTAACAGGGGTAATTATTTTACTGGTGATGGTTATGTATATGGCTATAATTATCTCCATGTATGACTTTGAAATTAATGAAATGATTGAACTGCTTCCGGAAGGTCTGGCAAATGCTATGGGATATTCCGAAGTTTTTACCGGACTGACAGGATTTATTGCCAGCTACTATTATTGTTTTCTTATCATTATGTTTCCGATGATTTATTGTATTATAGTAGCAAATGCACTGGTTGCAAAATATGTTGACAGAGGCTCAATGGCTTACCTGCTATCAACCCCTAATACGCGGCTTAAGATTATTACCACCCAGGCAGTCTATATGCTTGTTTCAGTAACTGTAATTTTCGGTGTTATAGCTGCGATTGGAATTGGCATGAGTGAAGCGATGTTTCCGGGGGAGCTTGACATTAAGGGGTTTTTATTGCTGAATCTTGGTGCCCTGTGTGTATTTTATTCTATAAGCGGGATATCTTTTCTTTCCTCCTGTATATTCAATGAAACGAAATATTCACTTGCCCTGGGAGGAGGCATCCCGGTACTGTTTTTTGTAATAAATATGCTGTCAAATGTAAATCCTGATTATGAATGGATTGTTAACTTCTCTCTGTTTGCTCTCTACAGGCCCGCCGATATCATTAATCGGGAGCCTTTTACCGTCTTAGCGATGATTATACTTGTTTTAATTGCTGCTATCCTTTATGGCAGTGCGATTGCTGTTTTTAACCGCAGGAATTTACCGGTTTAATTTTTATTTTTCTTATTAGCGGAATTTACTTATTTAAATAATTGCTCTTCATTATTGTACGGATTGGGTATTAATGAAGCATATAGAAAGAAGTCATTCCCAAATAAATTTTATCTATTTTAAAAGTGGTTTTTTACTATTATCATTGCGTAGTAATATTACATATCTTATTTACTTATTAATTATGTGTAGTATAATGATAAAATAGAAGTTTAAGAATTTAAAAGTAATTGTAAGGAGATAAAAGATGCCCAGGATAAATATATCCATTCCTGATGATACATTAGAAAAATTGGATAGATACAAAAACTTAATAAAGTCCACAAGGTCAGGATTAATAAGAGAAGCAGTAAATAGCTATTTTGATGAACTGGATAGTAAAATTCTCGAAGGAAGAAAAAAAGAAGCCATTAAAGATATATTAAAAATAAGAGGTAAAACTGGAAAGGAGCTTGAAGGCTGGGATTCCACCGGTGACATAAAAAAATTAAGAAATGAAAGGTGGAGAGGTTAGCGGGGATAAAATGGGCTGTAAGGAAAATGGAGAACAATTAGGTAAAAAAGCTTTTTTAGTTTCTGAAAGCTCCATAAATTCCTTTAATAAAGGGGAATTATTGATACTGGACACTTCAGTTATTGTCAAATGGTTTTTTAAGGGTAATGAAAAAAATATGGAAAGGGCAGATATTATTTTAAAAGGGTACATGGAAAATAAAATCAAAATAATAGTGCCTGGATTATCTGTATTTGAACTGGCTAATGTTTTAAAAAATAAAATTAAAATATACAGGAGTGAACAGCTGGATATAATTGATAGATTGTATAAGATGGGTATAATATTTTACATTGATGGAGAGATTTTAAAGAGCGCGGTTAAAATAGCAATTGATATTAAAGAAAGTATTTATGACGGTATATTCCTGGCAACTGCAGAGTATTTTAGCGGAATATTTATAACCGATGATAATAGACTATTTTTAAGTTATAATAATTATAAAAAAAAGAAAACCCGGGCTGTCTTACTGGAAAATTACCAGAGCTAACAGAGTATCTTTAATTCTTTTCATTGAAAATATTTTGTAGTAATCCGCATAAGAGCGATATTAGAATTAATATAAATGTCTTTTTTACCGGCCTTTTACAGCAATTAGCGACTGTGCAAAATAATAAAAGAAGGATGAAGATGAAAATAAAACATACAATATTTTTCTTTATGGTCATACTGCTGGTTTTTAGCTTTTCTCTAAATTCCTGCAGGCTTTTTTTGCCTGAAGATGAAGGACCGGGGGAGATAGAAACAGAAGAGACTATAGATAAGGTTACTGAAGAGCCTGGAACAGTGGAAGGTGATCCAGAATCCAGCCAGATTATAGAAAATGAAGGTGAAGAGGAAGAAAAAGAAACTCCGCAGGTTTTAGAGGAGCCGGAAGAGGAAAAAGACATAATAGTTGACAGCCCTCTGCCAAACCAGGTTATATCCAGTCCTCTGGTAATAACCGGAGAGGCAAGAGGAACCTGGTTTTTTGAGGCAAACTTTCCTGTCAGGCTTCTGGATGGAAATGGGGAAGAAATCACCGTTTATTATGCCCGGGCTCTTGATGAGTGGATGACTGAAGATTTTGTTCCGTTTCAGTCGGAGATTGAATTTGAAAAACCGGAGACTGATACAGGGTTTCTGGTCCTGGAAAAGAATAATCCTTCTGATATTCGCGAGTATGATGATGAAATTATAATCCCTGTACGTTTTGAGTAACAGGTATCTACTTGAATCTAAAATTTTATGCCGGCTTTTATACAGAAGTATTAAAATTACGTTAATATTAAAATAATCATAATGACTCCTTTAAGGTATAAAAGGTGCTTCTGGAAGTAAAATACGGGTTTTTATAATTTTATAAAATAGTTTGGCCTGACTATATAGTCTGTTATAATAAACTTCCTAACATTTTTTAAGAATTTATGAAATTAAAAAAAGAGCTCAGGCTTATTGATGTCTTCTGTATATCCACCGGTGCGATGATCAGTTCTGGACTATTTATATTACCGGGCCTTGCCCATGCAAGAGCCGGCCCAGCGGTGGTAGTATCATATTTTTTAGCCGGCCTTCTGGCTCTTATAGGAGTATTGAGCATTTCAGAACTATCAACTGCAATGCCTAAAGCCGGCGGAGATTATTTTTTTATAACCAGAGGCCTGGGGCCTGCCATTGGTACGGTTGCCGGGATGCTGAGCTGGTTTTCACTATCTCTTAAAAGTGCTTTTGCTCTGGTGGGTATGGCGGCTTTTGTAAGATTGATTATTGATCTTAACATACATATAGTTGCAATTTTTTTGTGCATTGTTTTTGTTTTCCTTAATTTTATCGGGGTAAAGGAGGCCAGTATAACCCAGATAATTCTGGTAACTGTATTGCTGGGTATTCTTTTTGTTTATGTTGCATGGAGCCTTCCACATATTAATGTAAACCGGTTTGAACCCTTTGCTCCTCATGGATTGTTTTCTGTTTTTTCTACTACCGGATTTGTATTCGTTGCCTATGGAGGGCTGCTAAAAGTTGCCAGTATTTCAGAAGAAGTAAAGGACCCCTGCAGGACAATACCTGTCGGTTTACTGCTGTCCCTTATAGTCACCACTATACTTTATGGCATGGTTGTTTTTACTACTGTGGGAATTGTAAAAGCTGAAGATCTTGATCACTCACTTACTCCCATATCGGATGGCGCAAATGTTTCTATGGGGATTCCGGGGCTGATTCTTTTAAGCATAGCGGCTATACTGGCATTTGTTTCAACGGCAAATGCCGGAATTATGTCCGCTTCAAGGTATCCCTTTGCGCTCAGCAGGGATAAGCTGTATCCGGATTTTTTTAACAGGCTGCATAAAAAATTTAATACGCCTTATGTTTCTATTATCGTTACCGGTCTATTTATAATTGTTTTTTTATTTCTGGAGCTTGATATTCTCATAAAAATTGCTTCAACTATTGTAATTCTAACCTACATGCTGTCCATTTTATCCGTTATTGTACTTAGAACCAGCAGGCTTCAAAATTATAAGCCCGGTTTTAAAACCCCGCTTTTCCCCTGGATACAGATAATAGGGATACTGGGATTTATTTTTATAATCATAGAAATGGGCAGAAACGTAATGATATTAAGCGCTATGCTGATTGTTATTGGGGTGTGCATTTACCTTTTTTATGGAAGGAAGAGAACCAGAGGAAAAGAATATGCCCTTCTTTATATAATTGATGGTGTTACATCGTCATCCAGAAAATTTACGGACAGGGGCCTGGAGGATGAGCTAAAAGAAATAGTTTATGAAAGAGACAATATAGTAAAAGATGATTTTCACAGAGTGATTGAAAGATGCACTGTCCTGGATATTAAAGAATCCACGGATATAGAAATTCTTTTTAAAAAGATTTCAAAAAGACTTTCCGGGGAGCTGGATATGGGCCCGGGATATTTTTACCGTAAATTTGCCCGCAGAGAGAGGGAAAGCAGCACCCTTATTACAGATAAAATTGCTGTACCCAATATCATTATTGATGAAAGGGGTTATTTTAATATTATAATGGCACGATGCAAAAATGGCATAATGTTTCCCCATTCTAAATCTAAAATTATTGCTGCCTTTTTTATTATAGCCACAAGGGACAAAAGGAATATGATACTCCGCACCCATACTTTTATATCCCAGATTATTGCCGAAGAGGATTTTGAGAAAAGATGGCTGGAAGCAAAGGATAAGAAAGATTTAAAGGATATTATCCTTCTGGGAGATAGAAAAAGAGATTGATAATAAATAAGAATAATTATATATTCTGTTCAAATATTGTTTCCGGGATATTTTTTAGTTTTAATTTAAGGGATACCGGTATTAAGTTATACGGTGGCTTAATTTAAAAAAAGCGGAGGTAAAATAATATGAACATAAATAAAAAAATAATTAGAGAAAAAAATTTTACCGGAAGATTAACCGGTGCCATAATAATTTTAATGATTTTAAGTTTAACAGTAACCCTTATGGCAGGCTGTGGCTCACCCGAAAGCGATACTTCCGGAGAGGATATTATAGTAGAGCCGGAAGAGGAAGCCCCGGCTGAAGTTGACCGGTCAGCTGAGATAAAAAATGAATTTGATAAAATTGATAAAACCAACGAAAATATCGGAGTAATTTTTAATTTTATTAATGAAAATATAGCAGATAGCAATCCGGAGCTGTCCTCTGACATGGTCCATACCGTAATAAAACTCTGCGAGGATTACAGGCCTGTATTTGCAGAAAAAATCAGTGACCCGGATATTTCGGGGACTATTTTTGCCCTCTCGTCAGAGGTGATAGTAGATGGTGTACTGGTTCTCGAAGCTCTCAGGGATATTAATAATGAAAAAGTAAGGGATGTTATAGATGAGGCCATAAATAAAAGATATAAATTAATAACCATTGAAGGAATGATTGAACCCATAGTTGATTACCGGGCCTATGATATTTATATGCCCTATCTGGGAGAAGAAATGAAGGATTACCTTTGTATAAAAATTGATGAATCGGAAAAGCCGACTGTAATGGATGCTGAAGTTACCATAACCCCTGATGATTTTGTGGCAAGAATTATAAAATCCATGGAGTATCTGGGAAATTATCCCCATTCACCGCGTTATGATGAAATAGATAATTTAAAGGACAGGATGCTATGGATATATCTTGGAGGAGTTGACAACAGCCCTGTTTTTGGCCCGGACGGAAAAATTCTTACGGGAAAACTGGGGGAGTTTGAGAATATGCTTGAAAGGTATCCCGGCACAGGATTTGCTGACATCCTGGCCTCATATCTGGAATTACTTGAGGAAGAAAATTACACCAGGACCGAAAAAGTAAAGGATTTTATTGATGACCTTTATGAAATTTAGTTATCCGTAGCAAAAAGAATTTACCAGAATATAAACAATGGAAACCGCTATATCTAAGGGAAAAAAATTGGTATTTGTTATATTAATAATTTTAGTAAGTCTTGCAGTACTGTCACTGGCTTCAATATTTGTGGTTAATCTGGTTTACGGGCCTGATTATAGCAGTGATGTGCGGCAATATTTTGATAGGGACCAGATTGAGAAAGCTTCTGAGTATAACAGGATTTCACTGGATATAAGTATTGCCCGCCGTTTTCTTTCCTGGACTATTATGGCAGGCATAATTATTTTATTTTATAAATATTTTAAAAACATCCGGGTAAATATAATGATGGCTTTTTTAATTATAATTGCCGCTTATATATTAATAGAGCTTATACTTCTGCCGCTATCATATTACAGGGGCTATATAATAGAACACAGGTTCGGGCTCTCAAACCAGACTTTATCCATGTGGTTTTCCGATTACCTGAAAGAAAACATTATTTCCATATTAATTTCTTCCCTGGTGATGATGGGAATCTATGCCCTGATGGTATATGTGCCGGGGTACTGGTGGATTATTTCATCGGCAGTACTGGCAGTATTTATTGTAGTTTTAACCTATCTCTATCCCATATTGATTGACCCGCTTTTTTACAAATTTAAAGAACTGGAGGATGAGAAATTACAGGTGGAGATAATGGATATGGCAAATAAAGCAGGCATAGGGGTAAAGGAGGTTCTGGTTGCTGATGCCAGCAGAAAAACCGTAAAAGCCAATGCATATTTTACCGGAATAGCAGGCAGCAGGCGAATAGTGGTCTATGATAACCTTGTAGACAATTTTACAGATGAAGAAGCTCTAAGTGTAATAGCACACGAGATGGGGCACTGGCATCACGGGCATGTATTTAAAAACATCATAATGGGAATTGTTTCAGGAACCATCGGATTATTTCTTATAAATCTTATCTTTAACCGCTCTGGCATGATAGGGGATTTCAGGTCAATTTTTATTATAATTCTATTTATATCCTTAATATCATTTTTATTTCTTCCGGCTCAGAATGCAATATCACGGAGTTTTGAAAGGCAGGCAGATAATTTTGCCCTTCAGGCAACAAAAAACCCTGAAGCACAGGTAGAGCTTATGGTAAGGCTTGCCAGCTCAAATCTTTCCAATGTAAAGCCTGCTAATTATATAAAATACTTTCTGTACAGCCATCCGCCTATAATGGAAAGAATAGAAACAGCGAAAAATTTTGCCACTGATTAGATAAATCATTTTTCCATGATTTCCATAAATAAATCCTGTCCCGGGGAAAAACTGTTGCCATTCTTTTTAAGATAGGAAAAACTTAAGGGCGAGTAGCGTTCAATACCATGGATATAGGACTTGCTGTAGAATCTGTCATTGAGTCCGATGGATTCAATTATTAGCACCCTGATACTTTTTTCCATCAGGCTTTTTATAGAGGAAAGGTTACCGCTGCCAAAACAGCCAATCTGTTCCATTACTTTTGTACCGGTATTTATGGTACGGTTTACTAATTCATCCAGCGGCTTTTTTGTACAGCTATATGAGAAGAGGGTAAGAAGCCCTGCTTCAAGATCTACTGCGGTATCCTGAATATCGTCGGCAAGTTGTAGATAAGCACCGTAATTGAAAAGGAACCTCTTCCGGGCTTCTGTAAGGGAGCCTGATACAAGATAACCGTCTGCTACGACGGAAGCCCCTCCTTTTTCAATGCAAATTTTTAGCACATCTACATCGCAGGAAAGATTGGAAGAATCAAGAAGCCTTATGCTTTCAGTCTGACTGTTATGGATGTCAAGAAGGCTGTGGTAAACGCCGGGATGGTTTATACGATCATAATGCTCCTCAATAATTTCTATAAGCTGGAAAATCTTTTTTTCATTATTATTTTCAGGTCTAATCTTTTTACCATTTATTCTCTGGCTGAAACGCTGGCTGAAGGAAGCCTTTTTTTCTTCCGGAACTGAAGGGTCGTCAAGATAATTATCTGTGTAGGGATAAAGCATGCTGTAGGCAAATGCCGGTGGGGTAAACTTCACCGGCATACCCATCATTGACTGTATCCCGTTTATTATCCAGGCATTTCGGCAGGCCTGGAATATATCTTCGTCGGCCAGGTCCGGGTCAAAGCTGCGGGCGCTTTCTATAAACTTTCTGGTTGAGTTTCTGTAATCATCAGAGAATAAAATATCCAGATGGCTTTGTTCATAATCAAATATCTTCTGGAATAAATTTCTTATTTCTGAAAATGTAATTTCGGTAGACAGGTAATTATTTTTTGGGGCCGCGCGGCTTTTATGGTTTTTTTCTTTAATTTTTTTTAAAAACTCATCCAGAGTTTTCTCACGCTTTAATCTGTCGCTGTGACTGTATATATATCCGGGAACAACTGGATTCTTAGGACTGGACTCCTGCCATAATTTGATAAATCCATCTACATATTTTCCAATTGGAAGATTATTTAACGAATCTCTCATCGTCTCTTGATTTTTTTAATTTTTTTACATTTTTTTCCAGCCATCCCTTTTTTTTAACCACCGGCTGGTCAAATTCAGGAACACAGGGTTTTATATCCAGAAGAGGAGTACCGTCCACTATATCTACATCTTTTACTATAAGTATGTTTGCTTTTATTTTTATCAGCTTCACCACTGACAATCCGATGGGGTTAGGACGGGAGGAAGCCCTGGTGGCAAATAAACCATGACATCTATTATCCATAAATGGTATTACTTCTAATGAATATGGTTTTGATAGGTGAAAATGATAAAGCAAAAAAATATGTGAGAATTCTTCCAGGTCTTTTAGTCCTTTCTGATATTCGGGGAAAATCTCTATGGTGCCTATGGTACCTTTTGCAGCGTCAGGCTGGATGGGTGTCCCTCCGGGCTCTTTAAACGGTGTATGAATTATTCCAATAGGTCTGTAGATTATTTCCATTTTTTATATCAATCTTTAATTTAAATAGATAAAATAAACCCGGACGTAAAAATGGGTAAATTTTTTGCTCAATAAAAAATATATTAATAAAAGTATCAGCTTATTTTCTTTTAACTTCCCGCGGGCTAATTATAACAGAAAAATATAATCGTTGAGAAGCTAAAAAGGATTATTCTAAATAGCGGGCACTGCCTGCCGGCTTATACCGGCAGCAGGCATTGACTTAAAGAGGGGACATTTACAACCATATTTATATGGGATATCATAAAAAAATCGGTACAGATTATAAAACTGCAGGCAGAAATGGAAAATCAGGGACAAATGATTTTCTTAAAAAAAATCCAGGAATAAATAAAATGACCGCTAAAAACAAAAAAATCTTAATTATAATCATTATATCCGTGGTAATCATATTTGGAGTGGCAGCCTGGCTTATGTCACGTCCTCTACTGGATGAGAATGACGAAAATTTCGGACTTATGAGACAGCAGATGGTAAAAGAGGATATAGTTTCAAGAGGAATTAATAACACTGAGGTTATAGAAGCTATGAAGACGGTACCCAGGCACCAGTTTGTGAGCAGGGAGCAGATGGCCTCGGCTTATGATGACAGGCCCCTTCCTATAGGTGAGGGCCAGACAATTTCCCAGCCATATATTGTTGCTCTTATGACCGAAGAGCTTGAACTCCAACCCGGCCATAAGGTTCTGGAGATAGGGACTGGCTCCGGGTACCAGTCGGCAATACTTGCGGAAATAACTGATGAGGTTTACTCAGTTGAAATTATATCTTCGCTTTATGAGACAGCCAGAGAACGTCTGGAGCAGATGTATCCCGGAGTAAAAGTATCAAACCATAACGGTTATTACGGTTGGGAGGAATATGCACTTTATGATAGGATAATAGTTACTGCCGCCCCCGACCACATACCGCGACCGCTTATAGACCAGCTTGTTGATGGCGGTATTATGGTTATCCCGGTGGGTCCTCCTGGCTGGAACCAGGTGCTGTGGAAAGTAATTAAAGAAGGAGATGATGTGCGGACAGAAAGAATCTGTGATGTTGTATTTGTCCCGCTTCTAAATGATTAAAGGACCGGTTAAAGCACTAAAATAATTTCTTATAGGCAAAGATTGCTGTGATATAGAACAGGAGGGAAAGCCCCAGCACCAAAAGAAATCCGGCATGTATGGAAATAATAACTGCTGCAATGGAGCTAACCACCGAGGCGCATCCGTTAATTGCCCAGAGCCAGGGGACTATCTGGCTCTTTTTTTCTTTTGCTTTTGCAATTCCAGCCGGGAAAGGTATTCCCATAAGGAACCCTGCCGGGGCGATAAGTCCAATTGTTATGGCGAACCTCTGCCACAGGGGCCTTGCCAGAAGGATATTGCTGTAGAATCTGAAAACAACCATAAAAAAGGTTATATATATTACCAGAGCCAGTACTACCCACATAAGATTTGTTTTACGGTAACCGGTATAGATACTCCCGAATCCTGCAAATAGCATAAGTCCAAACAGCACTGTTGCCACAGAGTATGACGGCTTTCCCAGCATGAGTATAAACTTCTGCATCAGGGGAAGCTCTATAAAAAAGTAACCCATTCCCAGGCAGATAAAGTATATGAGGTAACCATAATCTTTTTTTAATTTTATGGAGCCTCCCGCAGTTTTTACCGGAAGTATGATAAGAAGAACCGAAAGAAGAACTGAAATTAAAAGTGCTGCAACAAGGATAAGGTAGCCACCACCACCAAAGGGCTGGGTGGATTTTCCAAAGTACTTAATTATATCCGGAATCTGGTCTGTTTTAAAAAAGTTAAAAAAATACGGATTATTGTCGGTGACAGGAGTAATATTGAAGTAATAATTACGGTAAAGCTCTTCTCTGGCGGAACTGTTTTCCTCTATTATAAGTTTAAAGAAACGGTAAAAATAAGGTTCTTCCAGGCGGTTGTGTATATTGGCCTCGGTTTCTTCCATGCCGCTGTAATATACAGGGTCATAATTTAGAGCCTCAACACGTTCTTTAAGGAGTTTTATTTCTGTCGGGGTGAAAACTGAATTTTTGTAGAGGGTGGTAACCGTAGACCAGGAGCGGTAGGAAAATATACCGGGCGATATATCTTTATCAAGTGCCTCTACCAGAGTGGCAATTATTTTTAAATTTTCGCTGGGGGGTACCTGCGCCCATCTGGTAATGGCAAGGATTCCGTCGGGGGATAAAAGTTCAACAATAGCAGATATGCTCTCAGTGCTGTACATGTAATTTTCATTCAGGCTGTAGGCACCGGAGGAAACCGGGTGAAAGCTGTCTGAGAGGCTGAGCACAATAAGGTCAAAACTCTTATCGGTGGTGAGCGAGAAATTTCGGATACAGTTTTTTTCAACGGTAATGGATGGGTTGTTGTATATATCTCCACTGTACCCAGAAAACCTTTCTTTAAGAAGTCCGGCAACAGGTTCACTGTTCTGAACAACATTTATATCAGAGACCCCGTGGTAGAGAGAGCATAAAACATCCAGTCCTCCGCCCGGTTCTATTATAAGGATACTTATGTGCTTTTCTCCTTTCATATAAACCGACTGGGGGAGATATTCCAGGAATTTGAGTGTGCTATCTTCTTCAATAAGACTATCTTCTACCCGGGTTATTGGTGTGAGATTATCACCATCAATGGTAATCCCCAGCTGTTCCGGGGGTGTGCCACTATAGACAAGGCTAAGGCCCGGGGCGGATTTTATATTACCGCTTTCCGCAACATCTACCCTTGTGGCCGAATCTTCCACAGTATATAAAAGACGGGAATCG